>Ga0164241_10000498_pt1 | contig 71157 bp, 71 predicted proteins | sample OricomyardsoilBY_FD_108780 | JGI IMG/M metagenome (GOLD analysis project Ga0164241, IMG submission 108780) | Backyard soil microbial communities from Emeryville, California, USA - Original compost - Back yard soil (BY) | ecosystem: Environmental > Terrestrial > Soil > Unclassified | place: USA...
ACTGCAGCGACAACTTGTAATTTAAAGCCTAGCGTGTAATCACGTTGGGTTCGTTTGATGCGAGAAGGAATGGTCTTGTCCACAATAGGTCTCCAATCTGTAAACCTATTTCAGGACGGGACATATAGAATAAATGGGGCGACCTTTATGGTTGCCCTATTTATTCTTTAAATTTCTCATTCCATCGATCCAACGAACGTAGATCTTTCTCTTTTGTCTCGACCCAATGCTCATCTGAATCTGTTATTTCTTTTTTCCAAAAGGGTGCCTTATTTTTTAAATAGTCCATTACAAATTCAGTTGCCGCAAACGCATCTTCTCTATGTGCGCTGGTTACGCCAACAAAAACAATCTGGTCCAATGCTATTAAATGCCCTACCCTGTGAATAATTCTCGCTGCATTGATCGAAAAGCGTTTTGCTGCTTGCTGAAGAATATTTTCCAATGCTTTTTCTGTCATTTCGGGATAATGCTCTAAATACAAGCCGGTAATTTTGTTATCTTCCGACAAATCACGCACCCGTCCAACAAAAATAACCACTGCCCCAGATAAATTATCTGACTCCAACAACGCTAAATACTCATTTTTTAAATCAAAATCTTCCGTTTGGATAGATAAACTTAAGTTCATATTAACCACCAGTCACCGGAGGAAAAAAGGCTACTTCGTCACCGGGGTTTACCGCGCTTTCTAACTGTGCAAATTCTTTATTAATTGCCATAAGTAGATTTTTTTTTGTTAGCTCTTTTTCCCATTGAGGATACTGATTGACGATTTTTATGCGCAAATCAGCTAAAGATATTTTTTCATTACAAACAAAATCAATTTGTTGTTGTCCCAATGCCTCTCTTAATTGCGCAAAGAAAAGTATCTTAATCATCACACAACGTCCCTTTTAATATCACCACTTCTACCGCCCGACTTCTCAATCACCTGAATGGATTCAATGACCATATCTTTGTCAATCGCTTTACACATATCATAGATTGTTAAGGCCGCCACACTCACCGCCGTCAACGCTTCCATTTCCACACCGGTTTGCCCGCTTAATTTACAATAAGCCAGTATATCTACAGATTGTTTTACAGCATTTAATTCAAAATCCACTGCAACTTTACTCAGAGCAAGTGGGTGACACAACGGAATTAAATCAGCACATTTTTTTGCCGCTTGAATGCCCGCAATTCTGGCAACTGACAATACATCACCTTTTTTCAATTGATTTTGTTCAATCTGCTCCAGAGTTGATGGTTGCATCTTGACGCGCCCAAATGCACGAGCCTCGCGAAGACTGACCTCTTTTGCACTAACATCCACCATGGATGCCTTACCTTGCTGATCAATGTGAGTAAGCGACATAAACATTACCTTACAAGCATTCAGATGAATTAATTGAGATGATTTTTCGCTATCATAGCAAACCAAATTTTTTCGTCATGACAATTTATGATTACCAGCCATAACCATCATCGCTTTTGTCTTGCCCCCATGATGGACTGGAGCGATACCCACTGTCGTTATTTTTGGCGTTTGTTAACTCGCCAATCATTTCTCTATAGCGAGATGGTAACTACCGGTGCCTTGATTCATGGCGATAAAAAGCGTTTTCTGGACTTTAACGCATGCGAGCATCCTATAGCATTGCAACTAGGCGGTAGTAATCCCACAGATTTAGCTTCCTGCGCACGCATGGCGGAAGATTGGGGTTACGACGAGGTGAATCTGAATTGTGGCTGTCCCAGTGATCGGGTGCAGAATAATATGATTGGCGCTTGCCTGATGGCAGAGCCTGATTTAGTCGCTGAATGTATTGCGGCTATGCAAAACGCGGCCTCTATTCCTATCACCGTTAAGCATCGCATCGGCATAGATAATCAAGATGATTATGAAGATATGGCTAAGTTTGTTTCGACTATTGCCACAACTGGCTGCAAAACTTTTATTGTTCATGCGCGTAAAGCTTGGCTAAAAGGATTAAGTCCAAAAGAAAACCGTGAAGTACCACCATTAGATTACGATAAAGTCATTAAGCTTAAAAAAGAATTTCCTCATTTAACTATTATTATCAATGGTGGCATTACCAATCTGGATCAGTCACAAACTCTGCTGCAGCATTTAGACGGTGTCATGATTGGCCGCGAAGCTTATTCAAATCCATATTTATTAGCCGAAGTTGATCAGCAATTATTTGCTGAAGAAAAGGCCATTCCTAGTCGAGAAGAAATTTTTGAACAATTTATGCTTTATTGCGAAAAAAATTTACAGAAGGGAACAAAGTTGAGTCATATGACACGACATGTATTAGGGTTATTTCAGGGACAACCTGGCGCCCGAAGTTTTCGTCGTGTGTTGAGTGAAAAAGGGCCAAGACCTGATGCAGGTATGGAGGTACTAAAAGAGGCGTTAAATGCTATTCGGTCTGCGAAAAATCAGATTAACGATTAATACTTTCGTTCACACGATCACGCATTTCCTTTCCCGGTTTGAAGTGCGGAACGTACTTACCTTCCAGAGTCACTGACTCACCAGTTTTGGGATTGCGGCCCACTCGTGGCGCGCGATAATGCAGGGAAAAACTGCCAAAGCCACGAATTTCAATTCGCTCACCTGTCGCCAACATGTCCGACATATAATCCAATAACAACTTCACTGATGCTTCAACATCTTTGATTGGTAATTGGTTTTGTTTTTCAGTGATATATTCAATCAACTCAGACTTGGTCATGGTGGTTCCTATTTTAATCGCTTGTTTTTTTATTGCTTGTTTTTTTATTGCTAGAACAAACTATTGGAAACTGCCAAAACAAAACGGGGAATCTTTAGGATTCCCCGTTTATCAAAGATTACTCTTTGCTTTGCATTTGCGCTTTGATCAAATCACCCAAAGTAGTCGGAGCGGCTGCTTCGGCTGTTTTGGTTGTATGTTCTTTAACGACAACTTTTTCTTCTTCAACGTCTTTCGACTTGACGGACAAAGTAATGCTACGATTTTTGCGATCAACCGCAATAATTTTTGCTTCAACTTCATCACCCACTTTCAATAAGTTGCGCGCATCTTCTACTTTTTCACGGCTTAATTCTGACGCTTTTAATACAGCTTCAACATCAGGAGCCAAAGTGATTACAGCAGCTTTAGCTTCAACTTCTTTCACAATACCTTTAACAACTGCACCCTTATCATTTTCCGCAACGTACTCAGAGAATGGATCGGTTTCTAATTGTTTGATACCTAAAGAAATACGCTCACGTTCTGGATCTATTGCCAATACAACAGTTTCCAATTCGTCGCCTTTCTTGTATTTACGAACAGCTTCTTCACCAGCTTCATGCCAGGAAATATCTGACAAGTGAACCAAACCATCAATACCACCGTCCAGACCAATGAAGATACCGAAGTCAGTGATTGATTTGATTTTACCAGTGATCTTGTCGCCTTTCGCGCAAGTACGAGCAAATGCATCCCAAGGGTTTTCTTGACATTGTTTCAAGCCAAGAGAGATACGACGACGCTCTTCGTCAATATCCAACACCATAACTTCAATTTCATCACCTAATTGAACCACTTTAGATGGATGAATGTTTTTGTTAGTCCAATCCATTTCAGAAACGTGGATCAAACCTTCAACACCTTCTTCCAACTCAGCAAAACAACCGTAATCTGTCAGGTTAGTCACTTTAGCTTTTGCACGAGCGCCTTCCGGATAACGTTTTGTGATAGCTACCCATGGATCTTCACCCAGTTGTTTCAGGCCTAAAGAAACACGGTTACGCTCACGATCAAACTTCAATACTTTAACGTCGATCTCTTGACCAACTTCTACGATTTCACCTGGATGCTTGATGCGCTTCCACGCCATATCAGTAATGTGCAACAAACCATCCACACCACCTAAATCAACGAATGCACCGTAGTCGGTAAGATTTTTAACAACACCTTTCACCGCTTGACCTTCTTGCAGGTTAGCCAGTAATTCATCGCGCTCTGCAGAGTTGGATTGCTCCAATACCGCACGACGAGATACAACTACGTTGTTACGCTTTTGATCTAACTTGATAACTTTAAATTCAAGCTCTTTGCCTTCCAAATGAGTTGTTTCGCGAACAGGGCGAACATCAACCAAAGAACCAGGAAGGAATGCACGAATGCTGGCAACGTCAACAGTGAAACCACCTTTGACCTTACCATTGATAACACCTTTGATAACTTCTTCAGCAGCATGAGCAGCTTCAAGAATTTTCCACGCTTCAGAGCGTTTAGCTTTTTCACGAGACAGTTTAGTCTCACCAAATCCATCTTCTACACTTTCCAGTGCAACTTGAACTTCATCGCCAATTTGCAGAGTGATTTCACCCAACTCATTGCGGAATTGTTCAGCAGGAATAACACCTTCTGATTTAAGACCGGCATGTACAGTGACCCAATCTTTATCGATATCAATCACAACGCCAGTAATAATGGTACCTGGTACCATATCAACGGTTTTTAAACTCTCTTCAAAGAGTTCCGCAAAATTTTCAGTCATACTCATGGAGTTACCTTCGTTAAAAGCGCAAGATCTGCTTGATTAAGCTAGTTTGCGCAAACCGCGTGGCCAGTCAGCGGGTCAGTTAATGTGAAGTAAAAGCGCCCTCAGGCTGGGATTAATCGCTTTTACCACTACTTAAGAATCTTTGCTTTAAAAACAACAAGCTGGACTATTTAGCAGGCGCGGAAGATTACCAGAATGCCCCTTATCTATCAAGAAGTTAGCAATAAAAGCATTGAATTTTAGGTTTTGTTTCACCCAATTTCTCGTTAGAATGAATTACAAAAGCTTTAAGCTAAAAGTCAAACAGACTATAATTGCCTAGACAATCAACCATTTCGTTAATTTTTACAGGACAAATATCGTGGCCAGCAAACTTGAACAATTGAAGCAATATACCGACGTAGTAGCCGATACCGGCGACATAGAAGCCATGCGTTTATACAAGCCACTCGACGCAACGACCAATCCATCATTGGTTTACAAGGCAGCTCAAATGCCGCAATACAAAGACTTACTGGCTGCCTCCATTGCTGCTGGCAAGCAATTTACCAATAGTGCAGAACAAATGAGTGCTGCCGGCGATCACATGGCTGTTGGCATAGGGTTGGAAATTTTGAAAATCATTCCAGGTAAAATTTCAACAGAAGTTGATGCACGCTTGTCTTTCGACACCAAAGCCAGCATTGCCAAAGCTCATCAGCTGATCGACCTTTATGCGAAGGGCGGCGTTGATAAATCCCGCGTGTTAATCAAACTGGCGTCAACCTGGGAAGGCATTCGCGCGGCTGAGGTTCTGCAAAAAGAAGGCATCAACTGCAACTTGACGTTACTGTTTGGTTTCAATCAAGCCGCTGCTTGTGCTGATGCGGGCGTATTTTTAATTTCCCCATTCGTTGGTCGCATTCTGGATTGGTACAAAACCAATACTGACAAAAAAGAATATACAGCCGAAGAAGATCCTGGCGTAATTTCTGTTCGTCACATCTACAATTACTATAAACAACAGGGTTATAAAACCGTCGTGATGGGAGCAAGCTTTCGTAACATCGGCGAAATCGAAGCACTTGCTGGTTGTGACCGTTTGACTATCAGTCCGCAACTTTTACAAGAGCTGGATCAAAGTCAAGACGAATTGAAACGCGTTCTGTCTCCCGACAATAAAAGCGAAACAATTGCCAAATTAAAAGACAGTGAAGCTAGCTTCCGTTTTGCCATGAACATGGATCAAATGGCAAATGACAAACTTGCGGAAGGCATTCGTGGATTTGTAAAAGATCAAATTGCATTGGAAAAATTATTAAAATCAATGAATTGATTTTTTCTTTTGATGTAAAAAACCTCGGTTTTTCAACCGAGGTTTTTTGTTTTAGAGTCTCAATTTTCTGTACAAGTTTCTGTAAATCAAGGCTTAAGGTGTGTTGTCGGCCGATCCATTTTTCTCTTCGCAATCATTACCGTTACGCGACGATTTTGTGCACGACCTTCTGGGGTATCATTTGTTGCAGTCGGTTGATATTCGCCATAACCTACCGCAGAAAGACGCTCAGGGGCAACACCCTGAGCTGCAAGGTATTTCACTATTGCACTGGCACGCGCGGTCGATAATTCCCAGTTAGTTGGATAGCGCGGGCTATTGATAGGAATGTTGTCTGTAAATCCTTCCACCTGAATTGGATTAGCATAGCCTTTTACAATTGATGCAACAACATCAAATATCTTTTGTGCTTGCTCGCTAGTATCTGCACTACCGGATGAAAATAAAATACTGTCTTTTAATTCAATTTGTAACCAGAGTTCATTGCTGGAAACCTGAATTAAACCTTGATCAATCAAAGTAGCAAATTTTTCACTGACAAGACCTGAAATTTGTGTAAGCTCGTCGCTATTTTTTACCGCCTTTACGGGATCTCCGGATTCATCAACTGCCGGTGTCACATCATTGGATGCCTGATCACTGATAACTGAAATTTGTTCATTATTAGTTGCTTGTTCTGTTGCAGTCTTTCCCATCTCAAGAGGTGTGATGACATCGTTTGAAGGTGCAGAATTTTGCTGTGGCTCAGGATTGGCTTGCGAATCATTACGCTCATTAAAAGCTTCAACAAAAGATTCAGATAACACACGATATTTACTTTCACTGACTTGAGATATTGAATACATCACCACAAAAAATGCAAACAACAAGGTAATAAAGTCGGCATAAGAAATTAACCAACGTTCGTGATTGATTTGTGTTTCATTTTTCCGCGCGCGGCTACGATTCATAATTTCATCCTACGGATGCAAATAGCCATTCAGCTTCATTTCAATAGAACGTGGATTTTCACCGTCGGCAATTGCCATTATGCCCTCGATAATTAATTCACGGTATTGTGAGTTTTCGTAGACACACATGCGCAATTTATGCGCAACGGGAATGAATAATAAATTTGCCAACGCAACGCCATAAATAGTTGCAACGAATGCGATTGCAATGCCCGGCCCCAGCGCTGCTGGATCAGCCAAATTATGCATGACATGAATCAATCCCATTACCGCACCGATTATGCCGATTGTTGGTGCATAACCACCCATGGATTCGTAAAACTTTACCGCATCAAAATCACGCTGCTCATCAACAACCAAATCCGTTTCCAATATTCTTCGAATGACATCGGGTTCGTTACCATCTACCAATAATTGCAAACCTTTTTTTGCGAATGGATTTTTTTCTCTTTCAGCAACATTTTCCAGACCTAACAAACCGTCTTTGCGCGCAGCAACGGCCCAACGAGAAATATTAGTGACGCACTGTTTAAAAGGGACATAAGGTGGCATAAACACCCATTTAATAATTTTCAATGCGCGTTTCAAACTATTTTTAGGTGTTTGCAGCATAGCGGCACCTAAAGTACCACCAATAACAATGAGTGCAGCCGGACCATTAACCAACGTACTCAGCCCGCCACCTTCAAGCAAATTGCCGCCAATAATGGCAGCGAAGCCTAAGATAATGCCAACAATACTGAGAACATCAATCATCCAGTCACCTCATGCGCTATTCGCGCGCCCATATCTTTAAGGCTTAACACTTTATCAGTAAGACCCGCTTTTGCCACAGCCATAGGCATTCCGTAAATCACACAACTTTGTTCGTCCTGCGACCAAATTGTTGATCCAGCTTCTTTTAATAAACGTGCACCGTTGCAACCATCCGAACCCATTCCTGTCAATACTATGCCAAGAACTTTGTCACCAAGCGTATTCGCAGCTGAACCAAAAGTGATATCCAGAGAAGGCTTATAATTAACTCTGTCGTCATCGTGAAATACACGAACATTTCCACTATTACGCCTATCCAACATTAGTTGTTTTCCCCCTGGGGCTAAAAGTGCAACGCCTGGTTTTAATTGGTCACCATCGACTGCTTCACGTACTTCAATTTTACAGATTTTATTTAAACGCTCCGCAAAAGCCTTGGTAAAGTTTTCAGGCATATGTTGCACCAAGAGTATTGGAATAGGAAAATTTTCGGGTAGTGCCATCAATACGTCAGCCAGCGCGATAGGACCACCTGTTGAAGCGCCTATGACTAAAACTTTCGGTTGTTTCTTTAAGCGTGACTCTGAAGAAAATGGTTTGGAAACAGATTGAGACTGCAAGTGCGGAGTTACAGTTGAAGCATTTTTTGCCGAGTCATTGGTAACAGGTTTTTCAAATGCGGAGGCTTTTTCCGCAGACATCGCCGAACCAATAGAAATATTGGACGCACGACCTGTTTGAGCCAAGGTAATCAACCTTTCTTGTAGCTTCCTTTTTAATCCAACCGAATTGCGTGCAACTTCTGCAAAATCTTTTGGAATAAAATCCAATGCACCGGCGGCCAAAGCATCAAGTGTAACTTTCGCTCCTTCATAGGTAAGCGACGAAAACATCAGTATTGGCACTTTCCGCGCTGCCATAATATGGTGAATGGCAGTAACACCATCCATTACCGGCATTTCAAAATCCATTGTGATTATATCAGGCTGCAGTTCTGCCGCTTTTTCTATAGCTTCACGTCCATTACTGGCAATCCCTACCACTTTTAATTCAGGGTGTTCATTAATTATATCTTTCAATTGTCGTTGAAAAAACTGCGAGTCATCGACAACCAGCACCCGAATTGGCATTACCTATTCTCCATTGTGTTTACATCAGTAGGTCGACCTCAACTCAAAATCTATCCGTGATTCCAAGAACCTTTTGCGTATCGACGTAACAAGCTTGGGATGTCTAAAATTAAAGCTATAGCGCCATCACCTGTGATGGTAGCTCCTGCCATACCTGGCGTACCTTGTAGCATTTTTCCAAGAGGTTTAATGACAACTTCTTCCTGCCCTATAAGCTGATCAACAACAAATCCTACGCGACGTGTTCCAACTGTCACTATTACAACGTGCGCATTGTTTGGGTGAGGTGTTCGATCTCCCTTGACTAACCAATCCTTTAAATAGAAAAGTGGTACCGCTTGTTCTCGAATTGAAATGCAGTCTTGTCCGTCAACCACGTGAGACTTTGTTAAGTCCATATGAAAAATTTCATTGACGCTAACCAATGGAAAAGCAAAAGTTTGTCTACCTAAAATAAACATAAGCGTTGGCATAATAGCCAAGGTAAGAGGCACTTTAATAATGAATCGAGTACCTTTGCCCAGCTGGGATTCTATTTCAACACTACCGTTGAGCTGAGTGATTTTGGTTTTAACCACATCCATGCCCACACCGCGACCCGACACATCAGAAATTTCTTTCTTGGTAGAAAAGCCGGGAGCAAAAATCAAATTATAAGCTTCATTATCTGACAAACGATTAGCTGTATCCTCATCAAATAATCCTTTCTCAACAGCAATACTACGCAGTTTTACAGGGTCCATACCATTCCCATCATCACTGATGGATAACAAAATATGATCACCTTCTTGTTCTGCTGCAAGAATCACTTGGCCAACACGAGGCTTGCCTTTTGCTTCACGATCATCTGGAAATTCAATTCCATGATCAACTGAGTTACGCACCAAATGCACTAAAGGATCAGCTAATGCTTCGACCAGATTTTTATCCAGATCAGTTTCTTCACCAACCAACTCTAAACTAATTTCTTTACGCAAACTTCGAGCGAGATCTCGAACGACTCGAGGAAAACGACCAAATACTTTTTTGATCGGTTGCATACGAGTTTTCATCACAGAGGTTTGCAAATCAGCTGTTACCACATCAAGATTTGCAACCGCTTTTACCAACTGTTCGTTACTTGATGCATTTCCCAAGCGTACAAGTCGATTGCGGACCAACACCAACTCACCCACCATATTCATAATGTCATCAAGACGTTGTGTATCAACACGTACAGTTGTTTCAACTGCCGCAGAATCCTTTTCAACTGCTGGAGCTGGAGCCGCAGAAACTGGTGCGGCAATTTTTGATTCTGGAGCTATAACTGGTTTGGGCACTTCAGCTTTCGCAGTTACTTTTTTCTCAGGTTCTTTTTTCTCAGGAACTTTTTTGTTTGGCGTTTCTGATTTTGAAACAGTTAACTTGACTGATTCAGACTTAGTAGGACCTTTTCCTTTACCATGCAACTGATCAAGCAATGCTTCAAATTCATCATCATTGATTAATTCTGAACCTCCGGCTGCCGCAACAGTTGCCGCAGGTTTTTCCACAGACTTAGTGGTTGCTTTTACCAAATCTTGCCCCGCCGGGCCTTTACCTTTTCCGTGTAACTGATCCAACAATGCCTCAAATTCATCTTCAGAAATATCTTCTCCTGATACTGAAGCTACAGATAAATTTGACTCTGAACTTACTGTAACTGTAGGTTTTTCAGTTGCAGTCGATGCGACTCCTGGCCCTTTACCTTTACCATGAAGTTGATCAAGTAATTTATCAAATTCATCTTCTGAAATTTCGTTCGATGACGACGATGAAGACTCTTTTCCTGCTTCACTAGCAGGTTTTGCGATAGCATCCAGTAATTGTTCAAACTCATCATCTGTAATATCTTTTTCTGGTAAAGGATCAGCTGAAGAATTTTCGGATGAAGAATTTACCGATGTAGCTTCACTTGCTTCCTCTTGTAAATCAGCACAAGAAACCAAACGCTCTAAAGCTTGAATAAGTGACGGGTCGACTGGAGGTAATTCTTCACGAGCGTTAACCAACTCAAATTGTTTATTCACCATATCCAGTGCTTCAAGCACCACATCCATTAACTCGGATGTCACAGTACGTTTTCCATTACGTAAAATATCAAACAGGTTTTCAGTTACATGACAACATTGCACCATGGGTGTGAGCGATAAAAATCCTGCACCCCCTTTCACAGTATGAAAACCGCGAAAGATTGCATTTAATAAATTTTTATCATCGGGACGTTGTTCAAGATCAACCAATTGCTGTGACAGGCGCTCTAAAATTTCACCCGCCTCAACCAGGAAGTCCTGAAGTATGTCCTCGTCATCACCAAAACTCATCTACACATCTCCACGACACTTCGAGGTAGAAAGACACCGAGACAACACTTCACTAAAAACCCAAGCTCGATAAAAGATCATCCACTTCATCTTGATTGGCAGCTACATCTTTTCTTTCTTCTACATGCATTTGCGGACCGTCAGCCAATGTTTTACGTTTCGCAAAGATTTCTTTATCGTGCTCAATGACGTCTTTGTCATTACCCAAGCCTGTAATTTCTTCTACCTGGCCGGCCATGCGAACCAATTCAACTAAATCTCTTTCTACGTCTTTAATCAACCCAATGACTTTTTTAAGCACCTGGCCGGTTAAATCCTGGAAGCCTTGTTCCAGTACAATATTTTGAAAACTTTCATTCAATTGAGTTGTACCAACCACCATTTGCCCTAAAAAGCCGTCGATACGCTCGTACAACTCTCTGAATTCATTCGGTGTCATTTCACGACGCTTTAATCTTGCCCATTCATCTCGTAATGTGCTCGCCTCTTGTCCCAGATTCATCGCAATTGGTACAGATTGATCTACCATATCCATAGTTTTATCGGCTGCTTTTTGCGTTAAATTAATAACGTAATTCAATCGATCCGACGCATCGTGAATATCAGAATTTTCGACTTTAGGTGGTTCATTCGATAGATCAACATCGACATGAAAATTGACTATGGCATTGTGTAATCCACGTGTTAATTTTCCAACAGATTTGAAGATATGTTGATCGCGAGAATGGGTAATAACCTGGATTAATTCTGAGGCTTCTTCGAATTGATTGTTCTGCAATTTTTCCGTCAATAACTTCGCACAGTCTTTCAACTCAGAAATGAATCCATCGTTTAGATTGCTGTCAATTTGCGCTGTCATAGCAAGGCCTTATTATTGTTGACCAATAGGCCATTAACCGACACGATCAAAAATCTTTTCAATTTTTTCTTTCAAAGCTTGCGCAGTGAAAGGCTTGACCACATAGCCATTAACACCCGCTTGCGCCGCCTCAATAATCTGATCACGTTTAGCCTCAGCTGTTACCATTAATACGGGTAAAGCATGCAACTTTTCGTCTGCCCGTACAGCTTTCAATAAGTCGATGCCTGTCATACCTGGCATGTTCCAGTCAGTAACCAAAAACTGAAAATCACCGCTCTTAAGCATCGGCAAGGCAGTTTGGCCATCATCTGCTTCATGGGTATTAGCGAATCCCAAATCACGCAACAGGTTTTTTATAATCCTGCGCATCGTTGAGAAGTCATCAACAATGAGGATTTTCATATTCTTATCCAATTCAACCTCCACTACCCCAAGGGAAATATTAATTCTTAGTCTAGCCGCTGTTATGACTCTAGCCAGTTTTTAGCGGGACAAACCTTCAATTTGATTATAACCATGCCCTGCATCCACACTCGACTTCACACCAGTTGATCTAATGCCCGTTAATATAGTTCAGATTTTTAACCGGGTAGCCAACTTGTCATTTTTTGGCGAAGCTTTATGGTGGCTTGACTGTGAATCTGACACACGCGTGATTCACTGACACCGAGCACCAAACCAATTTCTTTTAAATTCAATTCCTGATCGTAATAAAGTGAGAGCACCATTTGTTCACGCTCCGGCAATTCACCTATGGCTTTTGCGAGCGCCTTCTTGATGCCATCACGCTGCATGGTTTCTATAGGGCTCGTAAAATCCAAACCTTGTTCCGAACCATCAATACTACTGTCTTCTTCTCCGAATGTTTCTTCGTAACTAAAAAGACGCCCTGCGTTAGCGTCTTGCAGCATGGCGTAATAATCTTGAAGCGAAACACCTAATTCATTCGCCACATCAATATCTTTGGCATCGCGACCTGTACGGTTTTCAACTATAGATACCGCTTCAGCAACTCTACGAGCATTGCGATGAACTGAACGAGGGACCCAATCGCCGCGACGCATTTCGTCGACAATTGCCCCACGTATTCGAATACCTGCATAGGTTTCAAACCTGGCACCGCGAGAAGAATCGTATTTTTGTGCTGCTTCGATAAGCCCAATACTACCGGCTTGAATGAGATCGTCGACTTGAACACTCGCGGGCATGCGCAGCATCATGTGGTAAGCAATACGCTTTACCAAAGGTGCGTAGTCCTCAATATTGATAATCTTGTCGATTGAGGGAGAGGTTTCATACATGGCTAAACCATCAACTGCGGCCATTGTTTACCTTCGTTTCCAACATAAGTTTTCATCAGAATTGCCTTCTCAAGGGAGTCGTATTCCCTAATAACACTGTAACTAACATGAGTCACATCGACTAACCTTAGCTCAATATCGTGAATTCGCCGCTTGCAATAATCGCTCGACAAAAAACTCAAGGCGTCCGGTTGGTGAAGCGGGTAAAGGCCATTTATCGACTTGAAGCGCTATTTGGCGCAAGGCTTGAGCCGCCTTGCAATTAGGGGCAAACTCCAATACGGCCTTTTGTTTTTGCACAGCTTTACGCACACTTTCATCAAAAGGAACCTGACCAATAAATTGCAGAGTCACATCCAGAAAGCGCTCGCAAACGCCATTGAGCTTATTAAACATACTCAATCCTTCCTGTGGCGTCCGCGTCATATTGGCGACGACACGAAAACGCTGCATACCATATTCAGTATTCAGTAATTTAATCAACGCGTAAGCATCAGTAATAGAGGAAGGTTCATCGCAGACCACAACTATGACTTCATTTGCTGCGCGAACGAAGCTGACAACTGTGTCTGAAATACCAGCAGCGGTATCAACAACCAAGACATCAATTTGATCGGACAACTCATTAAAGGCATTGATCAATCCAGCATGTTCACTTGAGCTCAGCTCAGCCATACGCTGTACACCAGAAGATGCAGGAACAATGCGTAAGCCTGCTGGTCCAGTCACCAATACATCTCTCAAGCTATGCGTGCCTGCCAATACATCGGCTAGCGTGTGTGTAGCTTTGATACCTAATAAAACGTCGACATTGGCTAAACCAAGATCCGCGTCCAATAACACCACTCTTCGGCGCAACTCAGAGAGAGCGATACTGAGGTTGACCGCAACATTACTCTTGCCAACCCCACCTTTACCGCCAGAAACCGCTATCACCTGAACGGGACGCATTTGACTCATTGTCTGTTAACTCCAGTCTCAAGATACTGTTAGATTTAATGTGAACTGAGTATAGATACGGAATTGGTTTTCAACAAAGAAACAGCTTTTGCAACTAACTGATGAGCTTTGGCAACATCTATGTTCTTTGGAATATCTTGCCCATCAGTGGTGTAGGCAATAGGTAATCCCGATTGCATCACTACACCCAACGCCTCACCCAAGCTGGCCGTTTCATCCAATTTCGTCAGTACACAGCCTTGCAAATTGGCGGTACCGTAAGCATGCACTGATGCCTTTAACATTTGCGCCTGACTGTTGGAGGACATCACCAAATAAGTTTTTATTTGTCGCAACATCGCAATTGATTCTAATTGCATTTTTAATTGTGGGTCACCATGACGAAAGCCAGCTGTGTCGATCAAAATTAAGGAACAATGGCGCAAACTTTTTAACAACCCTTCAAGCGATTGGCTTTCATTCACAACACGTACTGGTACTCGCAATATTCGCGCTAAGGAACGCAATTGATCATGAGCAGCAATGCGGTATGTATCTGTAGTAATCAATGCAACTTTGTCTGCGCCGTGCTGTAACACGTAACGCGCAGCTAATTTGCCGATCGTGGTAGTTTTACCCACACCAGTCGGCCCAACAAACGCGAATACACCACCTTGATCGACTATATCGCGACCTTGTATAGGTAACTGGTGCGCAAGATTAGCCAATGCATCAGGCCAGGCTTCGCTCACACTTCTATGTTTGCGTACTTTTTCAGAAATTTTGGTAACAGCATCTTGAGGCAGCCCCAAACGCTCAAGACGACGAATCACACTGGTCATCACTGGAGAATCTGATTTATGCGCAGTAACACCGGTCAAACGCTCAAGTTGTTGTTCGAGTAAAAATCGCATATCCGCAATATCAGCTTGCAACTCGGAAATTTGAGAATTTTCATCGGAGGCAAAATCAGTTTTATCGGTTAACGGATAACGCTCCGCTGCGGAAACAAAATTAGCATTCGTTTTATTAGATGCTTTAGAACTTTGGGCTTTGGAAGTATGTGTAACTATCTCTGCTTGAGACATAGCTTGCGCAAAATTTGCATTTCGCGGAATACCGGCGTTCACTTTAGTGTTTTTACCAATCATTAACTCTTTAGCAGACGCTTCTGCTTTTTTCGTCATCAATAATTTTTGGCGCGCGCGTTCAATTTCATCAACCAATTCTTTTCCGGTTTTTCCTGCATTGGGATGATCAGCAATTTTGGTTAATACCGGAGATCGAGCATCTGTTTGATAAGGTTTTGCCAATCCACCAAAATCACCATCACTTAACAAAGGTGAAGCCGAGGCTGAATTGAGTTTGCCGAATGGCTGCTGTTGTAACCGTGCCAATTCAGAGTCCGATCCCAGGGTCGTCAGTAGCTCGACTCCTTCGGGCACACGATTACTGGATAGAATAATGGCATCAGGTCCCAGATCCTGACGCACCATCTCCAATGCACGACGCATATCAGCGGCGATAAATCGTTTAACTTGCATGATGGACTCCTCTTAATAAAAACATTTCACTACTTACCCTCCAACCGAAGCATCAATACTGATTTGTTTGTTATCCGGTATTTCGGTGTAAGCCAGTACTTTCATATCAGGCACTGAATGGCGAACAAATCGAGCCAACATAGATCTCAAAGGTGCCGCGACCAGAAGTACCAGCGGCTTACCTGCCATCTCCTGCTTCTCAGCTGCACCTACCAGCGATTGTTGTAATCGATCAGCTAACCCTGGTTCGATAAACGCACTGTCGTCCGCGCCAGCTTTTTGTGCCTGTTGAACGCTATTCAGCAATAACTGTTCCAGAGCCGGCTCAAGACTGACAACCGGTATATTTTGTCCTTTACCAACAATGGCTTGCACGATTTGGCGACTCAGTGCGACTCTCGCCAAAGCTGTTAAGGCGACGGGATCCTGACTCTTGGAATTATTTCCCGCAAGTGCTTCGGCAATGGAGCGGGTATCTCGAATAGGTACTCTTTCTCTTAAGAGATTTTGTAGGACTTTATGGAATATATTCAAACTCAATGTACCTGGCACCAACTCCTCAACTAATTTGGGCGAAGACTTGGCCAGTACATCCAGAAGTTTCTGCACGTCTTCATGACCTAGCAATTCATGAGTATGATCTTGCAGTATCTGGTTAAGATGAGTCGCTACAACAGTACTTGAGTCAACAACGGTATAACCCAAGGTCTGCGCCTGTTCTTTGAGACTTGCAGTAATCCAGACAGCGTCCAGACCAAAAGCTGGATCTTTGGTTTTCACTCCTTCCAGGCCTCCAAATACCTGACCAGGATTAATCGCCAATTCTTTGTCGGGGTAAACATCGGCTTCAGCAACGGCTACTCCCATAAGACTGATGCGGTACCCGGTGGGCATTAAATCCAAGTTGTCGCGAATGTGAACGGAAGGAATAAGAAAGCCCATATCCTGTGACAGCTTTTTCCTAACTCCCTTAATTCGACCCAATAACTCACCACCCTGATTTTTATCAACCATGGGTATCAGCCTGTATCCAACCTCCAGGCCAATCACATCAACAGGTTGAACATCATCCCAACTCAATTCACTCGGTGCCTCAGAATTGGACGATGGTGGTAAGGCTGGCGGCATTCTGGTGGGTGCCAAAGTTGCCGAGCCGGCAGGAGAGTAGTCCCCCATGCCACTACCAGCAGGGATAAATTGATTTTGTTCTACTTCTTCTGGCTGTTGTTGTTTCCAGAAGATGTAATAGGCCAAAGCAGCACAAATCAAACCTAAACCCAGAAAAGCTACGTGCGGCATTCCAGGTATTAAACCCATAATTAACAACACGATAGCGGCTATTGCTAAAGCTCTTGGTGAGGTAAACATTTGGCTCACAACTTGAGAGCTCATATCCTGTGAGCTGTTAACCCGAGTCACCAAAATCGCAGACGCAACTGACAATAAAAGAGATGGGATTTGTGCTACCAATCCGTCACCAATAGTGAGCAAAGTATATTTTTGCATGGCATCAGCAAACTCCAGATCGTGCTGAACCATACCTATGCCCAAACCACCAAATACGTTAATAAACATGATCATGATGCCGGCTATAGCATCACCACGAACAAATTTACTGGCACCGTCCATTGCCCCATAGAAGTCTGCCTCTGCCGCTACATCAACACGTCGAGCTCTAGCGGTATCTTGATCAATCAAGCCTGCATTTAAGTCCGCATCAATCGCCATTTGTTTTCCTGGCATAGCGTCCAGGGTAAAACGGGCACTGACTTCAGAAATACGTCCAGCACCTTTGGTCACTACAACGAAATTGATAATCATCAAAATTACGAATACCACTACGCCCACTGCGTAATTGCCACCTATAACAACATTGCCAAAAGCTTCAATCACCTTGCCTGCCGCATCACCACCTTCATGTCCGTTCAATAACACCACTCGTGTTGATGCAACGTTCAAACCTAAACGCATCAAAGTAGCAATCAATAAAATGGTTGGGAAAGCCGCAAAATCCAGTGGTCGCAATGCGTATACGCTGACCAGTAACACAACCAGTGATAGTGCAATATTGAAGGAAAAACAGGCATCTAACAGAAATGACGGGATGGGCAAAATGATCATTGCCAGAAGCATTAACAGCAACAAAGGGATGCCAAAATTCCCTCGGGTTGCTCCCCTTAATGATACAAAAGCGGTTTTGCCTTGGATATTATTTAACTGTGCAAAAGACGGTAGTGCCATATGACGACTTCTTGACGGTTATTGGTTCATATGAGGCATATCGCAAAAAGCATACCTATGTCACAAAAGTCATTGAAAACCCGCCAAAAAAAAACCCCTAACAGCTGTACTGGCAAGGGGTTTAGCAAATACCCAAAAAATATTAGCGGCAAATTAACATTGTGGGATGACCCCCGCCTCCGCCGCCACCTACTACAGTCCATCCCTCTGGAACTTTGGAAACTTCTTTTGGTTGATTGTCTTTATTTACGTATTTTGGGCTCAGAGTGTACAGTTCTACCGCCACACATTCCGAATAGTTAGACTCCACTTTTTTCACTTTGGGTACTTTCTGTTTTTCTTCATCGGCTACTGCAAAATTTGCGATAAATACTATGGAGGTCAAGATACTCAATACCTTGATAAATAAATTTTTTCTTTCTACTCTCATAATTTAATCCTGTTTATAATCTATCCAAGTTTCAATTTTTAAAATCAACAGATTTTAAAAAAGCCGCCGCAATCATGCACGAATTAAAGTTCTTTGCCAAGTTAAGCATGGGCGGTCAGATTTGGTTCAATCAAAGCCTATAACTTGAAACTGCCTCCTCCAAACTTGGTATTCCACTGTGAGCCAGGCTCTCTATATACCATCGTAAATAATTGACTTTAATCACAACTGGTTCAAAATACTTTCGCTGTATCAGTTAATAACAATAAATTTTTCGAGGTTCTTCACTATGAAACTTTCTGTATTTCATACATTTTTTTTACAAGGGTTAATCCTGTTTGTCAGTCTGGCTAGTTTAATTACCCAGGCCGATAATCAAATAAATCCAAACACTATTTATCTGTATAAAGGTGAATCAATTAATCGAACTATGACGCTCGGAGACCCAAAAAACTGGTCTCAGTCAGTATCGGGACGCCAAGGTGAATCGGCAAGTTCGAATATCTCTATCAAACCAACTAGCTTTAAAGAAGATAGTGATGCCATTCAACTTACCTGGAGCAAAAAATCAGCTCAAGGAAACTTTGGCATTTATGGCAGCAATATCGACCTGTTGAAATATAAAGATTTAGTCTATCTGACCGTTGATATGCGCATTGATCAAAAACCTAAAGGTGATGTCAAAATTGGAATGGATTGCGGTTATCCCTGCCGCGCTGATTTAACAATAAACAAAATTATAAAAGGCATGAAGCAAGGTGAATGGTTTTCTTTACCCCTGCCCTTAAATTGCTTCAAGGGTGACAATTTCGACCTTGGTAAAATAAATGCTCCTTTTACTATTTCAACTAGTGAAAAATTTACGCTCAGTATTACCAATATTCGCTTGGAAAAAATGCCCGAAGGTGAAAAAGGCTGCAAGAAATAAATAGCAGGCAAATAACTCCGGTAATCATGCTGGAGTTATCGTTGACTAATAGCTATCTTCGTATACTAACCATGATGAGAAACTGTTTACCCCACAGCCCAAAGCTGTAACAATCAGCAGATCGTTTAATTTCATCTACGCATTGGACTTTTTTATGAATGCGAACCAACCTATTCATATTCACGACACCACCTGCCCTCATGACCGTAAAGTTAGCTGCGGTAATTGTCGATTGAACAGTATTTGTCTACCTATTAGCCTGCACATTGACGATGTTGAAAAACTCAATCAAATCATTCAACGAGGCAAGCCCCTGCAAAAAGGTGACTATTTATATCGCGCAGGCGATGCATTTGATTCAGTTTATGCGATTCGGTCCGGAGCAGTTAAAGCTCTGACCATAAGTGACAGAGGCGAAGAGCAAGTCACCGGGTTTTACTTACCCGGTGAAGTTGTGGGGATGGACGGTATAGCAAACAACTGTTACACCAATTCTGTTATTGCCCTAGAAACTGCATCGGTTTGCGAAATACCCTTTAATCGCATGGAAGAGTTGAGTATAAAAATTCCCAGTCTTCAACGTCACTTTTTTCAATTGATGAGTCGTGAAATCACTCAAGACCAACAAATTATTACCTTACTCAGCAAAAGCAGTGCAGAAGAAAGGATTGCAGCTCTATTACTGAGTATCTCCAGCCGAAACAGCCGACGCCAGTTATCTGCTGCAGCTTTTCGCTTGCCAATGTCACGTACCGATATTGGCAATTATCTCGGTCTGACAATCGAAACTGTAAGCCGTATTTTTAGCCGACTACAACAACAAAGCGTTATAGAAGTAGACAAAAAAGAAATTCACATTACCAATATGGATGGATTATTCAACATAGCTAATGGTGGAGATATTTGTCACCCATGACTCGTCTGGATCAAACACTGTCAGCATTTGATCTTGCTAATCAACAAGATCCCAATCATGAACGGGTTGCCGGTGAAATGGTGGCTAAAGAATGGATCTACGCACAACGCATGAGTGCTCGCTTACATGTATTTTGTGACCAGCCATCCGAAGAACTTAAATTAGCGGCCAGGGCTCAGCATATTTGCCGTTGGAAAATACCACGCGATCAATATCCCATGGATAGATCAGGTTATAAAAAATGGCGATTGGACCTTGCTGTTTTTCATGGTGAAACAGCAGGTCGTATTATGCTTGAGCAAGGTTATGACCAAGCTAGTATCGAAAGAGTCAAAGACCTGCTTCTAAAACGTGGCCTCAAAAGAGATCAAGAAGTTCAGATTTTAGAAGATGTGATTTGTTTAGTGTTTATCGAATTTTACCTTGAAGACTTTGCTGCAAAACACGATGAAGCCAAATTGATCGATATCATTCAGAAAACCTGGAATAAAATGTCAGAAAAAGGTCACGAAGCTGCATTAAAATTGCCACTATCGGATGCCATGCTACAGCTAGTTAGCAAAGCACTCAGCTAACAATAATCGAGCTCAACTATGTATATTGCACTGAAACACTTACACCTCAGCCTAATTGCTATTTCTTTCCTGCTATTTTTAATTAGAGGTTTTTGGTTATTGAGCAACTCGCCTCGTCTACAGCAGAAACTAATTAAAATACTGCCACATCCAGTCAATCTTTTACTCATTCTCAGTGGCTTTGGCGTTGCATACAGCCTTAACCTACCTGTATCAACGCCTTGGATTCTCGCCAAATTAGTTGCTCTACTAGTCTACGTCGCATTAGGCATACTGGCTTTTAAGCAAACTACCCGTGCAAAGCAAATTCTGTTTTTTTCAGCAGCTTTACTAACCTTCGTCTATATTGTAAGCGTGGCGGTAACAAAATTACCTTCGGGAGTGTTTGGGATTATTTAATTAGTCAGAATCCGGCAACTCACTTGACGGATAGCAAAAAGTGATTTATATCACATTATAAAGGCGCACTAATTAGCATTATTGCGACTACTGATTATAGGTTCTCCCTTCACATAACATTTATAAGGCGAGTCGATATGAAGCATTTATGGGTATTCATTACACTGTTAGCCTGCGCTCCTTGGACATTGGCTTGTGATGAGACATGCAAGCGCTCTCAGGCTGAAGCAGACAACAACATTAAGTTTGCCAGTTATCTCAACGCAAAATACTGCGCAACAACTACTAAGGGTTTCATCCTGCAAGAAATTAAAAGCTTGAAAGCCTATCGTGAAAAGCAGCTCTCTACTGGACATAGAGGCGGAGCAAAAAATATCCGCAACTTCATTACTCAACGTAAAGAATGGTTAAGTGAGTGTGATAAATATTTGGATCTAACAGAGCAAGGTCGTGTTTTTTATGACAAAGAATCGACCGACAAAATTATTGGAACTATGACTGCTGTCTCTGCCGAGCTAAAAAAGATCATGATGCGCCCACAAAATCCTGACGAAATATTGGATGTTGTAACTGCACCAGCCGCAGAGCAATTTGATTTATTGTTTGCTCAATTGGAAGAACACAAGCTCATGCTGCAACGAAAAGGCCAGCTGTAAAAAGTAAATCTCAAGTTTTACACAAATGAAAAGGGCGCACTCAACTGCGCCCTTTTCATTTCTCATTCAAAACTATATTTAATATTATTTTGAAATATTATTTTGAAGCCTTGAGCAAAAACTGCTTTTGTTCTTCCCGTTTCGTTAACTTTTGTTGCCGACGTTGCTGCCTCTCAGGAGGTAACATACCTATGTGTTTTTCGTTGCGCTCTTTTGCCAAATTAATTTGACGTTGCCTTTCTGCGAAACGACTACGCTGCTCTTCACTTAATTTATCAAAACACCGAGGGCAACTGACACCGGGCATGTAATGTTCAGAGACTTTATCTTCATCTGTGATGGGAAAACGGCAAGCATGACACTGATCATAAATACCTTTTTCCAAGTTATGATTCACTGCAACCCGATTATCAAAAACAAAACAATCGCCTTGCCACAAACTCTGTTCTGCAGGAACTTCTTCCAAATATTTTAAAATTCCGCCTTCCAGATGAAATACTTGGTCAAACCCCTGCTCCTTTAAATAAGCAGTGGATTTCTCACAACGAATACCACCGGTACAAAACATTGCAACTTTTTTATGCTTTTGCGGATCAAGATTTTCCGCTACCCATTGCGGAAATTCGCGAAAACTGTCAGTTTTAGGATCAACTGCATTTTTGAATGTGCCAATTTCATACTCGTAACTATTTCGCGTATCCACTAACACTACCTCAGGATCACTAATCAGTGCATTCCAGTCTTGAGGCTTTACGTAGGTTCCAACAATTTTTTGCGGATCGATTCCATTAATCCCCATGGTGACAATTTCTTTTTTTATTTTCACTTTCATGCGATAAAAAGGCTGTTCGTCGTAGAAGGATTCTTTATAACTCACGCCTTCAAAACGAACATCTTTTTTTAAATAGTCGGCCAGTTTGTCTATGGATTCCCGAGTGCCTGAAACAGTCCCATTAATACCCTCTTCGGCTAACAACAAGGTTCCCTTGAGTCCAATTTCATCACAAAATTGCTTTAGACTTGGCACAATTTCCTGATAATCAGGCAAATGAACAAATTTATAGAGAGCGGCAACGACAATTTTATTCATAACAAACAATACCAACAAAAAATGATTCAGATTTTACAGGGCGCGCATTATAGGCGTTTAGTTTTTAACCAACCAGTGATTTATGCTGGCTAATTATGTTTACTTCCACCCAAACAATCGGGAGACTCGGGCAACTTGGCAGATTCCCACTCTGCAGGGGAGTAAGTGTGCATCGCCAAGGCATGCACACCAGCAGCCAGGGCTTCAGCCAATGCGGCATAGACAGACTGCTGTCTTTGTACCTGGCGTTTGCCAACAAACTGATCGGAAACAATCGCCAGCTTAAAGTGAGACTCGGATCCTTCAGGTACCGAATGCTTATAACTTTCATTCTCAACCAATAGATATTCAGGTGCAAAAGTGTCGGTAAGCTTACGCTCTATCAAGGCTTGTATAGGTTTCATGGTAAATCCTGAAGGTTCAAATGAATAACATTCTACCGATAACTTGTAGCAGGGTCTTGAGTTCAATCAAAGATTGTCAAGATCACTGACGCAAAAATTGCGTTCAGCTCTGGTATTCCTGATAGCTGGGGCTACACTTGCAGATCCTGGAACACTCGGAAAACCAAGATTGTTAATTATCATGAACGAACATAAGTTTTTTATAAATAGACGCAAGGGCGATGAACGCAGACTGGACTTTGACCCCTGTGAGGGCATGGCGATTGATTTATACCATCGAAAACGTCGTAAATCTTCTGATCGACGAGCACCAAAACGCAATTTGGAACAGGACTATTTTGCTTATCTGGGAGATCCGGAAAAGCTAACCAAACACTAATCCGAGAACGCACCTGCACTGGCTTTAGCCAAAATAATGGTCGGAACACATCCTGTGATCTGCAGATAATCGGCTTTAACCGCATCAATTAGCGTTGGAATTAATTCATTGTCCGCAATAGCCACCACACAGCCTCCAAAACCACCACCGGTCATCCGAACTCCCACTTGGTTGCCTCCTGCCCTTTGGATAATATCAACCAACTGATCAATTGCAGGAGTAGTAATTTCAAAATCATTTCGCATGGATTGATGTGACTCAGCCATAACCCGCGACAAAGTTTCTATGTCACCTTTAACTAAAGCATCTGCTGCTAAAAGAGTTCGTTCGTTTTCCGTGATGACGTGATGTGCTCGTCTAAAACTTAAATTATCCAACTGATGTTCAGCAGCCAACAATTGAGAAAGACTGACCTGACGCAAACTGGATTGCTTAAAAAATGCAGCCGCCGTCTCACATTGCCGACGCCGCTGATTGTATTCACTATCTACCAAACCTCGTTTAACACCGCTGTGAACAATTAATAATTTCCAATTCTCAGGGATTGAAATGGCCCGCGTTGACAAACTTTCGCAATCAATTAATAAAGCTGAAGAAACTTGTCCTTGTGCTGAAATTAATTGATCCATAATGCCGCAATTACATCCAACAAATTGATTCTCCGCAGCCTGACCAAGCAATGCAGCCTCTGTCGGATCAATTTTGTCATTACTTAATTGAAGTAAGGCTCGAATAAGTGCCATTTCAAGTGAAGCCGAACTACTCAATCCTGCGCCTGCCGGAACATTGCCGCAGATAAGTAAATCACCGCCTTTCAGTTGGTAACCGGCAAGTTGTAATTGCTGCACCACACCATAAACATAATTAGGCCAGGATTCATTTTGGTCTTTAACAAAACCTTCACTTAAATTAATAGTAATTTGCTGCTGATTAAAATCTTCAGCTATGACTCGCAACCTGTTGTCATTAGATGAAGCTGCTGCAATGTAAGTGTAGTAATTGATGGCAACTGGCAGGACAAACCCACCATTGTAATCGGTATGTTCACCGATAAGATTAACGCGTCCAGGTGCCTTGACTACAAAATCTGCAGCACGAGAGAAATGAGATAAAAAAATTTGATTGATCAAATCGTCGGTCAGGAGTTTCACTTTTATACCTTTTCTAATTTTTATTTTAGCCGAAAGTGTTTTGTCGATTGTTTACGTAAATTTTCTGCCGCCTGTTCTGGTGAAATATCACGCTGCGGCTCTGCCAGCATTTCATAGCCCACCATAAATTTACGCACAGAAGCACTACGTAATAAGGGCGGGAAAAAATGCGCATGTAATTGCCAGTGCGAAATATTTTCAGTTAAGAAGGGTGCACCATGCCAGCCCATGGAATAAGGAAATGAGCAGGAAAATAAATTGTCATAGCGTGTCGTAATATCGCGCAAGATAGTTACCAAATTTTTCTGCGTAATATCCGTTAACTCGGTTATACGAGAACATAAAAACTTGGGCAACAATAATGTTTCATAAGGCCACGCGGCCCAAAAAGGAACCACCACAATCCAATCACTATTTTCAGTTACCACACGTTCTTTTTTTTCTGACTCAGATAACGCATAGTTTAATAACATGGGGATTTGATGTTGATCAAAGTAGCTTTTTTGATGTTGATCTTCTTTTTGAATTAAGGTTGGCAAATGATCTTGTGCCCACACCTGACCATGGGGATGCGGATTGGAACACCCCATAATCGCACCTTTATTTTCAAATACTTGTACTGAGGGGTAATCTCTACCCAAATCTGTTGTTTCCTTCATCCAGGTTTTTACAATCGCTAAAATCTCATCATCATTTAGCAGCGGCAAGGTCTTACTGTGATCAGGAGAAAAGCATATAACGCGACTAGTGCCCTGCTCTGCTTGAATCTGAAAAAGATGGTCATTCAATTCAGTGGCTTGAGGCGTAAATTCAGTTAAAGCAGCAAAATCATTGGTAAATACAAATGTGTCTTGGTACGAAGGATTGACTTGCCCATTTGCGCGTTGGTTTCCGGGACACAAATAACAGTCAGGATCGTGAACTTGATTATTCGACCAGTCACTAACCTCTTGCTGGCCTTGCCATGGCCTTTTAGTTCTATGTGGTGAGACCAGGAGCCACTCCCCGGTTAAGGGGTTATAGCGTCTATGCGTATGTTCATTTACTGAAAAGACTGGCTTCATAAATATAAAGTATTTATATGATAATTAAGTGAACTTTACCTGATACGCTAGAAGCATTCAACGAAAATTAGCCACTCACTCGAAAAGCCTAACTTATTAGCCTGGAAGTAGCCCTGGAACGAATCTGTGCAGGGTGATAATACCCCAGACTAACCCCAGCATCACTAAACTGGTAAACACCAAGGCAGAACCTATATCTTTTGCTCGACCCGATAATTCATGTTTTTCATGACCGGTACGGTCCACTACTGCTTCAACAGACGAGTTAGCCAGTTCGGCCATCCACACAATAAATATCGTCATAATTAACAATATCAACTCAAGGTGAGTTTGAGCCAACCAAAAAGCGACTGGCAAGAGTATTAGCCCTAGCACTACTTCTTGACGAAATGCTGCTTCGAACCGCCAGCATGCCGCAAAACCTTTCATTGAATAACCGAAAGCATCTATTACTCGGCCTATGCCTGTCTTACCAGGTTTACTCATTATCTTTCTCCAATCTAAACATTCTGATTTTTTGAATTAATCCCAGTCATAAATCTGTCATAAATAATTGGTATTACTAACATAAGACAACAACCGAGGGCCGGCATAATGAACGCATTTTTACGGCGAGTCCACCATTGGGATACCCTTGCATTTTTATGGGTACACGTTACCAAAAAATTCCCTTATAAAAAGTCAGTACGTATTCTTTCACATACAGGTGACGGTTACGTTTATTTTTTAATAGCATTTATTATCCTCTTATCTGAGCCCTTAGTCGGCAGCCAATTTTTTTGGTCTGGCATAATCGCTTATATTTTTGATGTCAGTCTTTATCTCGCATTAAAAAATCTAATCAAACGAGACCGTCCTGCTGCCAGCATTCAGTCTTATCAAGCCTGGATCACACCTTCCGATAAATTCAGTTTCCCATCAGGGCACACCGCCGCTGCATTTTTATTTGCATGCCTTGTCTTACACTTCTATCCCGAATTTGCTTTGGTCTGTTATGTATGGGCAAGTTTAATTGCAATTAGTCGTGTTTTGCTCGGTGTTCATTACCCTACTGATTTAATTGCTGGTGCTGCACTTGGAACCAGCTGTGCCTATTTGGGAATAGTTTTATATTCATTCTTCTAAAATTTTTAAGCATTATTTATGAAAATACTTTATGGCGTTCAGGGTACAGGTAACGGCCACTTAACTCGTGCGCGAGTAATGGCAAAAGCTTTTAAAGCAAAAGGAATAGAAGTCGATTGGATTTTTTCAGGAAGAGAAAGAAGTGGATTTTTTGACATGGAAATATTCGGCGATTTTAAAGTTTATCGCGGTATGACATTTATAACTGAACATGGAAAAGTCAATATCTTAAAAACGGCTTGGCATACACACATAAGAGAATTCTTACGCAACACAAAAGAAGTTAATGTTGAAGGTTACGATTTTATTTTTAATGATTTCGAGCCAGTTTCCGCTTGGGCCGCGCGACGCGCCGGTAAAAAAGTCTATGGCGCCTCACATCAAAATGCATTTCATTACGACATCCCGAAAGAAAATAATAATCCAGTTGTAGGATGGTTTATGCGGAACTTTGCTCCGGTAGACGTTGCAATCGGCATACACTGGCATCCCTATCACACCATGATATTGCCACCCATTGTCGAAACAAGCCATTACGAAAATGTATTAACACCGAAACGTTATCTGGTTTATTTGCCTTTTGCTTCTCAAGAAGACATAGTGCCTCAACTTTTAGAATTCCCGGATTATGAGTTTTATATTTACCTTCCGATTAAAACCCCATCAGAAAATAAAAACGTTCATTTGCGCCCGTTCTCGCGAGAAGGTTTTCAACAAGATTTACATTGTTGCGAAGGTGTCATCTGCAGTGCCGGTTTTGAACTCCCTAGCGAAGCCCTACACCTCGGCAAAAAACTCTTGGTTAAACCCGTTATTGGTCAAACCGAACAAATTGCCAACGCTATTGCATTGGAAAAACTTGGCTACGGTTCTGTAGCTAAAAAATTCGACCACGCAACTATTGCTAATTGGTTAACCTTACCACCAAGAAGCCCAATGAATTATCCCAATGTCGCAGAAGCTGTTGTGAATTGGTTAGTTGAAACCAAAGGTGAAAATCCGGAGTTATTGCATGAGGGATTGTGGGAAGGGATTAAGTTATAATGAAAAAAATTTTATCGTCGAAACAACAACTTCTACCCTTCCTCCAGCATTTTTACCAAATTCTTGAAGGTCTCAGCATTTTGTTGATTGAGCCCCATTAGGATTTTATGGGCTTCGATAACACGTTGTTTTACAAGCGTTTCATTTTGTTCACCGCAGCTGAGTGAATGCAAATTTGACATGTTTGAATCGAGACGATCGACAATGGAGAATATGTCTGCAAAACCCATGCTGGTTAATAAGCGTTTCATGCCTGCACTGGTGGCTAAAATAACCGGGGTGATATTGCGTTTTTCTTGACCGAGGATGGAAATTTTCGCCATTAAACCAAGTGTTGTACTATCAACAGCTTCAGCTTCGGACAAATCGAAAACAACAGAAATTAAATTGGGATCAGCAAACATGGAATCAATAAATTGATCGAAGGAAATACAAAAAGTGAGGCGCACATCTCCCACCAGTTTAATAACATAAACCCCTTGATGATCGGCAACTAATATTTGACCAGGATTCATTGACTTCCTCGAACAAATTAACTGGGCAAAGTTGACGAACGTGAAATCGTCAAAATTGCAATATCATCAGGACTATCCTTAACCTGATTGATAGCTAAAGTATTGCAGACAGATTCCAAACTGCCAGTTGAGGTGGCGATTTTTTTAAGCAAATCCGCCTCTTTTTCTTCGATATCTCTTTTATCGCATAGCTCTAACACACCGTCAGAAAAACAAATTAATGAAAAATTTTCCGGTAATTGACGGTGATAAATTTGCCACCTGGCATCTTTAAACAGACCAACAGGTTTACCCTGCCCTTCCAAATAAACTGCTTTACCATTTTCAAGTAGAATGGGTAAAGGCAGATGTCCCGCTACAACGTAACGCATCTGTCTGGTTTGTGTATCGATAACACCAACAAAAAACGTTAAATGATGTCCCACTCGTGTTTCAACCAATTCGCGATTAATATGCTGCAACATTTGTGCGCAGCCTGTTTCAAAAGACTGATAATCGCCGAACAACCCTTCTTCACGCACCATACGGCTGACAACATGCTTTAGCCAAATAGTTACAAATGCAGATGAGGCGCCGTGACCTGAAACATCTGCGAGATAAAATGCCAAGTAACGCTGTTTGATTTGTGCATAGTCAATAAAGTCGCCGCTTAAAAACAATGACGGAATAATATGGTGCTCTATTGTATAACCTTCTGCAGTCGTAAGACCTTTTGGCATAAGTCTTTGCTGAACTCTGCGTCCAGCAGTTTGATCTCGCTCTAAAACACGCAAATGCTCGCGTAATTCGCGGTTAGCCTTTTCAAGTTGCTCCCTATAACCTCTGTCATCTACCGATTTTGATGTCAGTACTTTTTCCATCGCAAATTCTAACTGCTGAATATTGGTTGAATATTTTTCAAAATAATCTTTAGCGCCTACGCGAAGAGCATTTTGGACGTCGACAGCATTTAATGTTTTAGCGAAAAAAATAGAAGGAACATTGATCTCAGTCTGCTGAGCTTCCTGAAGAAGGAGTATGGCGGTGGATTTGCAAAAACTAATGTCAACGAGAACAAGATCAGGCAAGGTCTTCAGAGCGGTTAGCGCTTCGGTTTTGGACTCAGCCACTAATAAATGACAACCCAATCCGATTAGATCATTAGACAAGCGCTGACGATAGTCACGGTCATCATCTAAAATCAAAATCTTTTTATCGGATAGGCTCATATTGATATCTATCGCTGAAATCTAGGGTTGCTTTTTACCTTCACGCTCTTGTTTACGTCGCACTTGAATAAATTCACGTTGCGTCATTTTCTTTTTACGTTCGGTGTATGGATTTTCATTTGCACGTAACTCGATCCGTATCGGAGTACCATGCAAATCTAATACTCGACGGAAGGTTTTTTCCAAATATTTTACGTAATGACCGGGAATATCCTGCGTTTGGTTTCCGTGAATTACGATAATAGGTGGATTATGCCCTCCAGAGTGTGCATAACGCAATTTTATGCGCCTGCCTTGGATCATAGGTGGTTGATGCTCGCGAGTTGCATCCTGCAATATTCGCGTTAGATAGTGAGTACCAAACTTATCTGTGGCTGCGCGATAAGCTTGCTCAATGGATTTGTAAAGATTACCAACGCCGGTACCGTGCAAAGCTGAAATAAAGTGAATATTGGCGAAATCAACGAACTTAAGACGACGCTCAATTTCATTTTTGACATACTGTTTGTGGCCGTCTTCAAGACCATCCCACTTATTCAGAGCAATAACCAGCGCGCGACCAGCCTCAATAGTACTGCCCATCAAATGCAAGTCTTGTTCGACTACTCCTTCACTAGCATCCATTACCAATATCACTACATTGGCATCGCTGATTGCCTGCATGGTTTTCACTATGGAAAATTTTTCAACAATCAGGTCAATATTTTTGCGACGCCTGACACCAGCAGTATCAATGATGGTGTAAGGCTTATCAAAACGAGTGTAATTAATATAAATTGAATCGCGCGTTGTCCCTGGCTCATCAAATACAACAACTCTGTCCTCACCCAGTAATCGATTAACCAATGTTGACTTACCCACATTGGGACGACCAACCACGGCTATCTTGATGCCTGTTGCCTCTTCTGGTTTAAAGTCTTCCAGTAGCTCTGGCACTTCAGCCAGGACCTCTTCCATCATGGATTTCACACCACGACCGTGAGTAGCCGTTACCGCAAACAATTCTCCCATGCCCAATTCATAGAAAGGAGCCAAAGCAACATCTGGATCCATTCCATCAATTTTATTAGCAATCAAATAGGTTTTTTTGTTGTTGACGCGGAGATGCTGGGCAATTTTGGAATCTGCCGGATTCAAACCTTCGCGGCTATCCAAAATAAACAGAACTATGTCGGCCTCTTGAATTGCCAGCAGCGATTGTCCGGCCATTGCACTGTCTATACCTTCCTCTTCGCCGCTGATGCCGCCTGTATCAATGACAATAAACCGGCGATTATCAATACATCCTTCACCATACTTTCGATCTCGGGTTAAGCCTGGGTAGTCAGCAACCAAGGCATCACGCGAACGAGTCAAGCGATTAAATAAAGTAGATTTACCAACGTTAGGACGGCCAACCAAAGCAATAACTGGAATCATAATTTCTGCACCAATAGGTTTGGTGTGACCTCTCTGAAATGACAAAACCAGCAACACCAATAAAATAACAGTCTCTGTTAATGTTTATTGTTATTGCTGGTTAAAAAATAAGTTGTGTAGGTTAGTCGGCTTTTATCGTAAAAGCCATCAATTTTCCTTTGTTGGTGTAAACGTAGAGTCGTTCACCATCGGTCAACATGGGTGCTCTAGCGCCTTTTTGTCCCCATCGACTAACACGTGTTCTCGCCGCAAGCTCGCCATCTGACTGATTTAAAAAGTGCAGATATCCTTTAAAATCAACCACAGCAACATAACTTCCCACTACCTGTGGAGCACTTAGGCTTCGACGCAAGAGTTTTTCGTTGGTCCATAGGATCTCGCCACTTGAAGTACTATAACAAATGACCTTTCCATCTGAATTTGCAACGAACAACTTATCATCCTGTATTGCCATATTTTCAGCGGTCGATCCGTCTTTCGTCCAAATACTGGAACCTGTACCCCGCGACAGTGCAGCAATACGCCCCTGATAGCTACCCACATATAAGATGCCACCCTGAATTATCGGCGTACCATTAATGTCAACCATACGCTCCAGCTCTGAACGTCCTTTAGGCATGGCAATTCGCTGATCCCAAAGTATGGCGCCATCTCCAGCATTAAAAGCCATTAGCCTGCCACTCGAAAATCCTACATATACAGCCGCATCAGTTACCAAGGGTGCCGCCGTACCTCGCAGCGTGAGTATCGGTGGTGGATTTTCATAAAACCATCGTTGCACACCTGTTTTTGCATCAAGAGCAAACAACTTCCCGTTCAGGGTTTGAACAGCGACAATATCTCCATTAGAGTGAGGAGGAGCCAAAATTTCGCCGGGTAACTGTGTACGCCAGAGCTCTGAGCCCTTTTCAGTGTCAAAAGCAACGACTTCGCCACCATATGTGCCAATGGTTATTAATCCTTTTTCAACACCCACACCTGCAGCAACTTGCCAATTTGGATCGGGATCTTCCAAACCCAACACATTTTTGGTCCAACCCCATAATCCTAATTTGGGTGAAACCGCTTTTTTAGACCAGAGTTTTTTTCCTGTCTTGGCATTCATTGCCACCAGCTTGCCTTTGTAATCTATGGCATAAATATTTTCGCCATCGATTGCAGGAACCAAACTTGTAAAACCCTGGCTTTGACCACTACCAATTCCACGAGACCATTCTTTATCAATGTCGGCAGTTGCCTTAAAGCTTTTCAGCTCCATAGGTTCATTACCTGTTTTCTTCTTAAACAGAGAACAACCTGACAGACTGAAAGACGCCAGCAAAACCAATAGAGTTATACTCCTGATGGAGACAAATTTCATTGTGCTTTCTCCGCACTCGCCGCTTCAACTGGCTGAATTAATTTCAAGTCATCAACTTTCATTTGCAACAACATAAATCGTTCTTGTTGTTGCGGATTGGTTGCTGTAAGTGCAGCTTCATAAGCAGCACGCGCTTTATCCAAATTACCTTGCAGTTTATAAATATCGCCGCGTGCTTCTGCGTAGTCACCAGCTAAAGCAGCAGCAGGCTCTTGCGCCAATTGCGCCAATGCATCTTCGTACGACTGTTTTGCAGTTAATACTTTAGCAAGACGTAAACGTGTAATTTGCGCCGTAGTTTCATCAGGTTTGGTTGTTAATACCCATTGCAACTCTGTGGCTGCATCGTCCAGCTTATTCTCGTCTACCGCAACTTTTGCCAAAAACAATCCCGCCGTTTGCGCATACAAACTTTTGCTGTCCGATTTCAGTTCTGTCGCCAATTGCTTGGCTAAGGCAATGTCATTTTCTGCAGTTGCACTATTGGGTTTTTCGCTAATTAATTTCACCAATTTTTCATAAGTTGCTGAAGCTTTTTCTGCTTTGATTCGCTGCTGATTTTGCCATGCGCCCCAAGCCATATAAGCAGCCACAGCTATGACTATAGCGGTGAGTACAGATTTTCCGTATTCTTTCCACCAACGTTTTAACGCTTCTAATTGTTCTTCTTCAGTTAGATGTACACTCACAATAGGCTCCTGTTAAAGCTCAACACATTATTTAAATTAATTAATCATTCAAAAGTTCGCAGATATTCAATAGCATCTGCAATTGATAAATTTTGTTGCGGAATTTCTTCACGCAAGTGCTTTATGACTATTTTTCCTGAATGGGCTTCATCTTCACCCAAAATCAGTGCAATATCAGCACCCGTTTTATCAGCTCTTTTCAACTGGTTTTTGAAATTACCGCCACCACAATGCAGCATGAATCGAATAAAAGGTAATTCATCGCGCAATTGCTCTACAATCTGTAATGCCATTTCGGTTACATTACCTACAGCGACTAAATATACATCAGTTTGCTGAATTAGTTCCGCTGGAACTAATTGCATTTCTTCGATCAATAAGACCAAACGCTCCAAACCAATGCCAAATCCTACTGCCGGCGTTGGCTTTCCACCCAACTGCTCCACAAGATTATCGTAGCGACCACCAGCGCAAACTGTAGCTTGTGCGCCTAATTTATCCGTTACCCATTCAAATGCTGTTTTACCGTAATAATCCAGACCACGAACCAATCGAGGATTAACTCGATATTCAACTCCCGCAGCATCCAATAATTTTTTCAAGTCCGCAAAATGATGTGCTGATTCTTCGTCAAGATAATCCAAAAGTATTGGAGCTTTGTCCAATAAAGCTTGAGTCTTGGAATCTTTGGAATCCAAAATACGCAGTGGGTTTGTTGTTAATCGACGTTGACTATCCTCATCCAATTCTGATTGAACATTAGTCAGATAGGACACCAATGCGGCTTTATACTTGGCACGAGATTCAGAATTTGCCAATGAATTAATTTGCAAAGTTACCGCAGATAAAACACCTAGCTCACGCAAAATTCGCGCACTTAACAATAAGACTTCAGCATCGATATCAGGCCCTTGCATGCCGAAGGTTTCCACGCCTAACTGATGAAACTGTCTGTAACGTCCTTTTTGTGGTCGTTCGTGTCGAAACATTGGTCCCATATACCAAAGGCGTTGCGTTTGATTGTAAAGCAAACCGTGCTCTTCACATGCACGCACACATGAAGCTGTTCCTTCAGGACGCAAGGTCAAACTGTCACCATTACGATCCTCAAAGCTATACATTTCTTTTTCAACAATATCAGTTACTTCACCAATCGAACGCTTAAAAAGTTCGGTTGATTCAACAATAGGAAAACGGATTTCTTGATAGCCATATCGCTGTAAAATATCGATAAGTGTCGTCTCAACCAATTGCCAAATCGGCGATTGATCCGGCAACAAATCGTTCATTCCACGTATAGCTTGAATTTTTTTCAATTTAAAACCTTAATAAATTTTAATTTGCATTTTCACCCCCTCCTAACCTCCCCCTTGGCAAGGGGAGGAACTTTACTCCCTACTTAATACAAAGTGAGATCTGTCCCCTCCCCTTACGAAGGGGGAGGGCTAGGGTGGGGTTTACGCTCTCGCAATAATATTTCTTTCTGCTTCATCCAATTCGATTTGTTTTTTCGCCGCTCTTTCACGAATTAAGCGTTCGAGATTATCGACCAAATTTTCATTACTCAATTTTTGATTGGGTTCACCGTCAATATAAATTAAGTTATTGGGTGTTCCACCAGTCAATCCCAAGTCAGCTTCTTTTGCTTCGCCAGGGCCATTAACAATACAGCCAATGACTGCTACATCTATAGGTGTTGTAATATCTTCAACGCGCACTTCCAACTCATTCATGGTTTTGATCACATCAAAATTCTGACGAGAGCAACTTGGGCAAGCGATAAAATTCACGCCTTTGCTGCGCAAACGCAAACTGCGCAACATATCCCAACCCACTTTTATTTCTTCTACAGGATCAGCAGCTAATGACACACGAATGGTATCGCCAATTCCATCCATTAATAACTGGCCCAAACCAATTGAAGATTTCACTGTTCCTGATCGCAGCCCGCCAGCTTCAGTAATTCCCAAATGCAATGGCTGCTCAATTAAGGTGGCTAATTTTCTATAGGCAGCGACTGCCATAAAAATATCAGACGCTTTTACACTGACTTTGAAATTGTAAAAATTTAACGAGTCCAAAATTTCTACATGACGCAAGGCAGATTCGACCAACGCATCAGGCGTTGGTTCACCGTATTTTTTTTGCAGATCTTTTTCCAAAGAACCTGCATTCACACCAATACGGATAGGAATATTTAAATCACGGGCTTTATCAACTACAGCTTGAATACGTTTTTCACGTCCAATATTACCTGGATTAATGCGTAGACAATCCACACCCAAATCAGCCACGCGCAACGCAATACGATAATCAAAATGAATATCCGCTACTAAAGGAATATTAACTTGTTGACGAATTTTACCGAAAGCTTCCGCAGCATCCATAGTCGGAACTGATACCCTTACTATGTCAGCACCGGCTAATTGAATGCGCCGGATTTGCGCTACTGTTGCATCTATATCTGTAGTCTCTGTATTGGTCATGCTCTGCACAGAAATAGGAGCATCACCACCGACAGGAACATTCCCCACCATAATTTGACGGGATTTACGACGCTTAATAGGCGACTCACAATGCATGTTAATTATCCGATTTACGACTGACTTTCAATGTCAACACATTAGTACCTAAAGCCGGCACCAAGTTAACATCTTCACCATTAATTTTTAAACTGACTGCTGGAGCATTCCCCAACTTCACCTCAAATGGACTCTGCCCATTCAACGTCAACTTGCTATCTTTTAATTGCAACTCTGTTACCAACACATCTCCATTTGCGTCACTTACTTCGACCCAACATTCATCTTGAAAATAAAAATCCAGATGATCATTTCCTTTGCCTGAAGTTGGCAACTTATGTGGTAGTTCCCCGTCTTGCGTAGCTGTTGCTTCCCCAGACTCAGCCTTCGATTCTGTGTTTTGCAAATTAGCAGCCGCCGTACTGGCACTATACAAACTCGCATTATCTGCATCGTCGACTTTAGTTTTAGTCACCCTTGTCTCCGGCGTATTTTCAATAGATGAAAGTGTTAAATTAGAATAATCGCTTTTACGATTATTTAAAAACCACACTGACACTAAGTACACCAACAACAAAACACCCACTGACATAGCGACAAACTGCCAAAACTTTTTAGTTGAGGCTTCTTGTTTTATAGGAATAAATTCTTCTTTTAATCCCAAAATTTTAGCCTGCCCATCATAGATCGACATTAAACTAGTCAAATCCACTTTGACTAATTGAGCGTATGCCCGCAAATAACCGCGAATAAAGGTATCAGAATGCAAACGATTATACTGGTCAGATTCAATCGCTTTGACTTTGGTTAAAGTCATAAACAATTCTATAGCAACTTCCTGCTGAGAAAGGCCTAGCTGTTCTCTGGCATCACGCAAAATTTTACCTGGCGAAGAATGATTTTCTATAGGAGTTAGCGGATCGAAATCAGTTGTCATTTTCAATCCCCCCTCTAATGATTCAGCAGTGTTTGACGATACTCCAAATATTCCTTTGAATAGGGATATCTATTTTTCAAAACCAGAACATAACTGGCTTCTCTATCCTTATTTCCAAACATACGTTCTAATCGAATTGCTAACAAAAGCGCTCGAGATGTTTGCTGCCCCAAACTCATATATCTATCCAAATATTCTTTGGATTTTGGATATTCACGTTCAGCAAAATAAATTTCTGCCAATTCGATAAACGGATCAGGAAATCCAGGCTTAATAATAGTGGCATGTTCAAAGGCTGCTTTTGCGCGAGCACTATTACCGAGAAGTGAAGACGCACGCCCAACATTGACCAAAGCTTCTGCTCGGCCACTAAATTCAAGATTGGCTGCAGCCGCTTCAAACTGAACCAAAGCATCTTCATAACGCTTTAAACCAAAAAGAAAGAAGCCATAATTGTTATTTATGGAAGGCAAATCCTTATTTTTTTTGATAGCCTTTTTAAAGGTTTCTTCTGCAAGCTTATTTTCACCTTCCAACTGATAAACCAAGGCTAAAGCTCCCAATACCTTCGGCGACTTTCCATCGATCTCTATGGCCTTACGAATATGAAGTCGCGCCGATTCCCGATTTTTCAGCGCAACATAGCCTTCAACCATTTGCAAATGCTGCCTGAGTGCTTCTTTTTTATCGATAAGATGACGATCACCGTTCAAATTTTCCGTAACGCAAGCTGAAAGTATAAACAAACTACTCATCATCAATAAGATGAGACTAAGCGACTTAACTTGATTCATAAAAACTCCGAAGTTCGCGATCATTGGCCAATTATTTTTATTGATTGCACATCTTCAAATTGCGCACGATAACGTTCGCTACGACGTGTGAGATCATTCACCTGCCCGGCCAATTGCCCACAAGCTGCATCGATATCATCACCGCGAGTTGTTCTAACAGTGGTTATGTACCCTTCTTGCATTAAGACTTCTTGAAACTTCCGTAAAGCTGTATTACTCACACGTTTATAGTTCGATAAGTTAAAAGGATTAAATGGAATTAAATTAATTTTGACAGGAATATTACGTAGTAATTCTGCCAATTCCTTTGCATGATGTGGGCGATCATTCACTTGATCAATCAAGGTATATTCAATGGTAATTTTGCGATGCGTATCGGGCATCGCATTAATATATCGTGTAGCCGAATCCAGTAACATGGCGATTGGATATTTACGATTGATAGGAACCAGTTCATTACGCAATTCATCATTTGGGGCGTGCAAAGAAATAGCCAGGCAGGCGTCAGTATACTGGCTCAATCGATCCAGTTGCGGAACCACACCAGATGTACTCAGTGTCACGCGACGTTTTGAAATACCATAAGCATTGTCATGCATCATCAAATTCATTGCATCGACAACATTATCAAAATTCATTAAGGGTTCGCCCATCCCCATTAACACAACATTGGTAACACTCCTCGGGCCAGTGTTACTCAGCTGTCCAAAGGACTTAGCCGCAATCCACACTTGTCCTATAATTTCTGAAGCTGTCAGATCACGATTAAATCCTTGTTTTCCTGTCGCACAAAAACTGCAGTCCAACGAGCAACCAACTTGTGAAGAAACACATAAAGTTCCACGGTCACCTTCTGGAATATAAACAGTCTCTATAACACTGCCGCCAGTCACACGAATTAAAAACTTTCGAGTACCGTCAATAGAATCAAGTTGCTGCACAACTTCAGGTAATCGGATTTCTGAAATTTCTTTTAATTTTGCTCGTAAATCTTTACTGACATTGGTCATGTCATCAAAATTATCTGCACCCAATTGATGAATCCACTTCATCACTTGAATAGCGCGGAACTTTTTCTCGCCGATGGATTCAAAAAATGCAATAAGTTTTGTTTCAGGCAAACCCATTAAATTGACTTTCTCAATATGCGCCACTGGAGATGCTTGCATCTCGTTAGTTTGGGTATTGGCGGCCAATGAGTTCATTTAAATAACCTGAATAAAATTTAACGAATAATAACTTCGTGACTAGCAAAAAAATAAGCAATTTCTCGCGCAGCTGATGTGGGTGAATCTGAACCGTGAACTGCATTTGAACCAATTTCTTTTCCAAAGAGTGCGCGCAATGTACCCGGCGCTGCTTTAGCAGGGTCAGTCGCACCCATTATTTCGCGATTAGCTAGAATTGCATTTTCACCAGATAATACCTGAACTACTACAGGGCCTGATGTCATAAACTTCACTAATCCCTCAAAAAAAGGACGACCTTTATGTTCAGCATAAAATCCTTCTGCTTGTGCAGAACTTAATTGCATCATGCGTTGTGCAACAATATTAAGTCCTGCTTTTTCAAAATAACCGACAATCTCACCAATGTGATTTTCACTTACTGCGTCTGGTTTAATAATAGACAAGGTTTGTTCAACAGCCATCGAGGATCTCCATCGCTTACAATCGACAAGGGATGTGGTTTTTAAGTTCCATCAGCCCATATAATTCAAAACCCGCGAATTATACGCAGGTTTAGTCAATTTTGTACGCAACGAAACTGAAAAACTGGTAGAAAATTAAAGACTTGCAGCTATGTCTTGAATTCGTTTCACCATGGATTTTAAACCATTCCCACGAGTTGAACTTAAGTGCTGGAGCAAATCCAAACGACCAAAATAGTCCTCTACGTTTACTGCCAATATATCTCTGGGGGACTTACCGTTAAATGCGGCCAGGACAACTGCCAATAACCCTTTCACAATAAAAGCATCACTATCTGCCTGAAAAAAGAGCTGTCCTTCACGATACTCCTCAGCCAGCCACACCTGACTTTGGCAGCCTCTAACCAACCTTTCATCTGTATGCAAACTATCATCCATAGCAGGCAACTCTTTACCCAAGTCTATGATGTACTTATATCTTTCTTCCCAGGAATCAAAAAAATCGAGGGTTTCCACTATATCGTCAGCACTGACATCTATACCGAATTGAGTCATTAATAAAACATCCCCGTCGCCAGCTGTGCTTCTTCACTCATCATGCTGCGAGCCCAGGGTGGATCAAATACCAGCTCAACCTTCACCGAATTTACATTCGGCACCTTACGAACCCGGTATTCAACATCGCCGACCAATACTGGGCCCATACCACAAGCAGGTGCCGTCAAGGTCATCAGTATATTCACCTGTTTTGCTGACTGATCCACTTTGACGGAATAGATCAATCCCAAATTTACCAGATCAACTGGAATTTCTGGATCATAGATAGTCCCTAGCGCTTGCCAGACCTGCTCTTCTGAAATCTTATCGTCCAAGGGAGGCGGAAATTCTATAACATCCGCTTCAAGACCCAATCTGTGGGCGTCAGTACCGTCCACTCGTACCATTTGCCCTTGGTATGTCAGAGTGTAATTGCCGCCTAACGACTGGGTAATGGTAACAAAGGTATCTTTTGGAATAGTCAGGGGCGTACCATCCGGCACTCGACGAGCAGGACAATCTTCTTGCGCAACTACCATGCGTCTTTCAGACATAATTAGTTCTCAACACTAAAACTTTCGCCACATCCGCAATAATCTTTTACGCGTGGATTCAAAAATTTAAGCTGACGATTAACGCCTTCAGTGACGTAATCAATTTGCGTACCACCAACAACGGCCAAACTTTTGGGATCAATCAATAGCTCTGCACCCGATTCCATTTTGATATGTATATCTTCTGTATTTGCAGACTCGACCAAATCCACCACATACATCCAACCCGTACAACCACTTTGCTTCACACTTAAACGCACAGCTGTTGCTTGTTTTTTTTCAATTTCCTTTTTGAAATGTTCGGCAGCCGCGGCAGTCACTGACACAGTTTGTTGATTGGGATTAAAAGTTTCTACTGACATATAAACTCCGGTTAAATTTTCACCCCACCCTAACCCTCCCCTTCGCAAGGGGAAGGAACAGATCCCACTCCGCATTTAGTAGGGAGTAGAGTCCCTCCCCCTTGCGAAGGGGGAGGTTAGGAGGGGGTGACCTACAACAAAAATGTTTTTGCTTTTTCAATCGCAGCAAATAAGCGATCAACCTCTTCAAAGGTATTGTAAAAACTAAAACTTGCACGCACAGTTCCAGGAATTCCAAATTGATCCATAATCGGTTGCGCGCAATGATTACCCGTGCGCACTGCAACTCCTTGCTTATCCAACAGCACACCAACATCAGCAGGATGCGTTCCTTCTACCAAAAAACTCATCACTGATGTTTTTTTCTCACTGATGCCAATCAATTTAATACCCGACATTGTTCGCGCTTTTTCTTCCGCGTAATGTAGCAGTGCCATTTCATGTGCTGATGCTGCCTCACGATCCAATTGGTTCAAATAATCAATTGCTGCACCAAAACCAATTACACCTGCAATATCCGGAGTTCCCGCTTCAAATTTGTAAGGTAACTGATTGAAAGTTGTTTTGACAAAACTCACTGATTCAATCATTTCGCCACCACCTTGATAAGGTGGCATAGACTCCAATAAATCTATTTTACCGTAGAGTACGCCCAAACCTGTCGGACCAAATAATTTGTGTGCAGAAAATACGTAAAAATCGCAATTTATTTTTTGCACATCAACTGCAAAATGACCAACAGCTTGCGCACCATCAATTAATACCTTTGCGCCAACCGAGTGAGATAGATCAATAATTTTTTCTATGGGATTAATACTGCCCATAGCATTAGAGACATGCCCCACCGCAACTAATTTGACACGCGCATTCAGCATTGATTCAAATGCTGTCATGTCAATAGTGCCAGTTGCATCAACAGGTATAGCTTCAACCACTGCATCAGTTTTTTCAGCAATCAATTGCCAAGGAACAATATTGGAATGATGTTCCATTGCCGACACTAAAATCCTATCGCCCGCTTGAAAATTTTGTTGCCCCCAACAAGCCGCAACCAAATTAATACTTTCCGTAGTACCACGAGTCCAAATAATTTGTCTGGATGATGCAGCGTTAATAAAGCGACTAACTTTATCACGTGCAGCTTCAAACTTTACTGTCGCACGATCAGCTAATGCATGAGCACCGCGATGCACGTTGCTATTATCCTGTCGATAATAATCGGAGATGGCATCAATAACTACATTCGGTTTTTGCGTAGTTGCCGCGTTATCCAAATAGACTAATGGTTGTCCATTAACTTGTTGATGCAATATCGGAAAGTCAGCGCGGATTTTTTCAACATCAAAAGTATTCATTGATTATCCAACCAAATCCAGACTTGAATTGCGACCCAGAATATCTGCCAATATCAGTGTTAAATAATCACCTACAGGCGCCAACTCGATCGCTTGCAACAATTCATTTATAAAACCAAAACTGATCATCTTTTTTGCTTCAGCTTCCGATATACCGCGGCTTTGTAAATAAAACAAAGCGCTGGCATTTAATTGACTGACTGTTGCGCCATGCGCACATTTTACGTCGTCAGCGTAAATCTCCAATTCAGGCTTGGTATCAATTTCCGCTTTATTCGATGTTAGTAAATTTTTGTTACTCAATTCCGCCAAGGTTTTTTGTGCTTTTGGATGAATGTGTATACGTCCGTTAAACACCGCCTTCGCTTCATCGCTAATAATCCCACGAAAAACTTCATTGCTGGTGCAGTGAGGAACCCAATGCTGAATATTGGTGTGGTAATCCACCAACTGTTGATTGCGTGGTAAATAAATTCCCTGCAAATCCAACTCAGCCGCTTCTCCACGGTGATGGCACTGGTAATCAATTCGCGTCAACTGACTACCCAAGGCCAAAGAAAACGCACGCAATTTAGCACTACGCCCTAAATTCACATGCACTGCACCTATATGCTGTTGCTGCTCATCTTCCAAATGTAAGTTATAGTGATGAACGCATGCATCCTCTTGCACTACCATTTCAGTAACTGAGTTAACAAAGTGCGATTGCTTACCATCAGCTGAAACAAAATGCTCAACAATAGTGGTGCCGCTATTTTTTTCTGCCAATACCAATATGCGCTGATTAACTGCATGCACTTCTTCTCCCTGACAAACTTGCACTATATAAATCGGTTTATCTAATTGCTGATTGGCTTTGAGATGAATAAAAATACCGTCGGCTAACCATGCATTATTCAAACCCGAAAATAAATGTTTATCACCTTCAATGACGCTACCCAAGTGCTGCCGAATTAAAGCTTGCTGATCTTTCGAGGCGCCAGAAAAAAGTATGATCTCTGCAGGTAAGCTGCTGGATACAGTCGCATCAAATTTTCCATTAACAAAAACCAACCGTGTTGCATCGAGATCGATTAATTTTTCACATGCTGAAAAAACGTCTGTTTTGCTTGCCCAACTCAATGGCTGATTTTTTTGCAAACTGGTTAAAGGCGTATACATCCAGGCCTCTGTTTTTTTTGTAGGCCACAGAGTGCTCTGCCATTTATCAGCGGCTTGTGCACTAAAATCTTCCAACCAAGGAAGGCCATTTTGTTTTGCTGCCAGCGCCAAAGCATCTTGTTGAAATTGGCTCATAAATCAAACCGCCTCTTCCAGCCACGCATAACCTTTTTCTTCAAGTTCCAAGGCTAATTCCTTGCCACCCGTTTTCACTATTCGGCCATTCGACAATACATGAACAAAATCTGGCACGATAAAATCGAGTAGTCGTTGATAGTGGGTCACCACAATAAAACTACGATCAGCCGCGCGCATTTCATTTACACCTTTAGCAACGACTTGCAAAGCATCAATATCCAAACCTGAATCGGTCTCATCGAGAATACAAAGCTTGGGCTCAAGCAGCATCATCTGCATAATTTCGTTGCGCTTTTTCTCGCCCCCGGAAAATCCTTCGTTAACACCGCGTTTTAAAAAAGCGGCATCCAGATTAACGCGTTTACTGGTATCGCGCGCTAACTTCATAAATTCTACTGCAGACAATTCTGGTAAACCTTGGTGTTTACGTCTGGCATCTACTGAAGTTTTCAAAAACTCCATGTTACTGACTCCCGGAATTTCAACCGGATATTGAAATGCTAAAAATAATCCTTCGCGCGCACGCTCTTCTATTTCCAAATCAAGCAAATCTTTTCCAGAAAACTCAATGCCACCTTGTGTTACTTCATAACCATTACGGCCAGACAAGACATAACCCAAGGTACTTTTACCTGACCCGTTGGGACCCATAATCGCGTGAATCTCTCCGGAATTTACTTTAAGGTTCAACCCTTTCAAAATTTCTTTATCTTCAACTTTTGCATGTAAATTGGTAATGCTTAACATAAATTTCCAGTCCAGAATAACTTTTAAAAATTTTAAATAATTTATCTACTAACCTACTTGGCTTAGTTTCGATGTCGACCTTTTCGAACCAAGATAAAGAGTGTCAGGACAAATGTCTTGCTCATTTGGCCAGACAACCGTCCCATCTAATACCGAAACCTGATTGAAATATTCAATATTTTTCAATTCAGCAAATACACCGAAATCCAATAGGTCTGTACAGTCGTAAACCCCAACTTCACCATTTGCAAAATAAAGCTCTAATTTAAAAGAATCCAAAGGATTCACTTTAACAACTCTTGGGTTCATAACTATTACCTCAGAGGCTCAATTTTTAATGGTTGCTGTCCCGATACGGCTAGAGACCAATCAACCATCAATTCATCTTTATGCAACTCAATCCAAGCTTGCAGTAATTTCATTTTAGAGGAAGGGATATTACCATCTAAAATATTTCCGTGAGGAATACTCACAATAACTTCATCTCCCTGATAGAATACATGAATATGCGGCTCATGATGTTGCTTGTTATCCATAAAGTACATATAAATAACAATTCCATAAAACGATGATAGTGCTGGCATTTAAAATTCCTTTTTAATTTAAATTTTTAACCTACTGATCCCTCAAGACTCACTTCTAATAATTTACCCGCCTCTACAGCGAACTCCATTGGTAACTCTTTAAATACTTCACGGCAAAAACCGTTCACTATCATGGATACTGCTTTTTCTGCATCCAGTCCACGTTGCTGACATAAAAATAATTGATCTTCACTGACTTTGGATGTCGTTGCTTCATGTTCAATAACGGCGGATGGATTTTTACTTTCAATGTAAGGAAAAGTATGAGCACCACATTGATCGCCAATTAACAAAGAATCACATTGCGTATAATTTCTTGCACCTTCTGCACCAGGATTCATTCGCACTAATCCACGATAAGCATTGGAGCTTTTTCCAGCCGAAATACCTTTGGAAATAATGGTCGATTTGGTATTTTTGCCGATATGAATCATTTTGGTTCCGGTATCAGCTTGTTGATAATGATTGGTCAACGCTACCGAATAGAATTCACCGACACTATTATCACCACGTAAAATACAACTGGGGTATTTCCAGGTAACAGCCGAACCTGTTTCAACTTGCGTCCAGGAAATTTTGGCGTTGTTAAAACAAACTCCCCGCTTGGTTACAAAATTATAAATCCCACCTTTGCCATTTTCATCGCCGGGATACCAATTTTGTACAGTAGAATATTTAATCTCTGCATGATCCAATGCCACTAATTCTACAACCGCTGCATGCAATTGATTTTCATCGCGCTGTGGTGCAGTACAACCCTCCAAATAACTTACGTGTGAACCTTCTTCAGCCACAATCAATGTACGTTCGAATTGGCCGGTATTGCGTTCGTTAATACGAAAATAGGTCGATAGCTCCATAGGGCAGCGAACACCTTTTGGAATATAAACAAACGATCCATCAGAAAAAACAGCCGCATTTAACGCAGCATAATAATTATCTTTTTGCGATACCACATAACCTAAATATTTTTTTACCAAATCAGGGTACTTATGTACGGCTTCGCTAATTGAACAAAAAATCACACCGACTTCCATTAACTTTTCACGAAAGGTGGTCACTACCGAAACCGAATCAAATACCACATCCATAGCGACACCGGCGAGCACCGCTTGCTCATGCAGGGGAATACCTAATTTTTCATAAGTACGCAATAACTCAGGATCAACCTCATCGAGACTTTTGGGCTTATCATCCATGGATTTAGGAGCGGAATAAAAAGAAATAGATTGAAAATCTATATCTTCATATTTCACTTGCGCCCATTCCGGTTCAACCATCTCTTGCCACGCACGAAAGGCTTTTAATCGCCATTCCAACAACCACGCAGGTTCATTTTTTTTACCTGAGATAAAACGAACCACTTCTTCATTTAATCCAGGCGGTAAGGTTTCTGCGTCGATTTCAGTAAAGAAGCCGGCGGCGTATTCTTTCTTAATTAAATGTTCAACTTGTTCTGACATAATTTATAACCTAGGCCTGTTGCAAGGCAGTTTTTTGCAACTGGGGAACAGTAGTGCGAATTTCATTGATCGCGAATTCAATCTCATCAACTTGAGTGTAACGTCCAAGACTTAAACGCAATGATGCTTGCGCTTGTGCATCACTCAATCCAATAGCCTTTAATACATAGCTGGGTGACATGCTGGCTGAATTGCATGCCGAACCACTGGATAAGGCCAGATTTCGTAGCGACAATAATAAAGTTTCACCATCGCAACCTTGAGTTTCGTTTTCAGCAAAAGCAACATTTAAAATGCCGCTTACGCAATTCGTCGTAGAGCTATTACGACGAATAAAAGGTAAATCGGAAATTCCATTCCACAATTTATTTCGCAGTTCAATTATACGCTGGCTTTCAATATCTAAAAATTGACACGCCAGTTCAGCAGCCAAGCCCATTCCCACGCACTGATGAGTAGCTAATGTTCCAGATCGCATATTGCGCTCATGACCACCGCCATGAATTTGCGCGGCAATTTTGACATCCCCAGCTCGACGCACATAAAGCGCACCTACTCCTTTAGGGCCGTAAAATTTATGTGCAGAAAGCGAAAGTAAATCCACACCCAAATTTTTTACATCGACAGCAATTTTTCCTGCACTTTGTGCCGCATCGCAATGCAATAAAATTTTGTGTTCGCGCGTTATCTTACCAATTGCTGCTATGTCATTAATCGAACCCAGCTCGTTGTTAACATGCATCACACTGACTAAAAATGTATCTGATCGCAATTGCGCTCGAATTTTTTCAGGATCAACAATTCCTTCAACATTTGGTTGGACATGCGTAATAGAAAATCCTTGTGACTCTTCTAGCCATACGACCACATCCAAAACGGCTTTGTGCTCAATGGCTGATACAAGTATGTGCCCACCTGTCGCATGCTGTCGCCGATAAATTTCAGCAGCGCCTTTTAATGCCAAATTGTTGGCTTCGGTTGCCCCACTCGTCCAAATAATTTCACGTGGATCTGCATCAATTAAATTCGCAACTTGTATCCGCGCCTCTTCAACTTTTTCTTCTGCTTGCCAACCATAAATGTGTGAACGTGAGGCCGGGTTGGCGAAATACCCTTCAAGGGTTAAACACTCACTCATCGCTGCAGCAACTTCCGGCGCTACCGGTGTAGTCGCTGCATAGTCGAGATAAACTGGTTTACGCATAACTCAAAAAATCTCACTTAACACAATTTTGTTGGGGTGTTCTTGCAAACGCTTAGCCTGACGCTGGCTCACGGCTTGAATATCTTTTCGACTCACCAAATCAGCGAGCGAAACCCCATCTAAAAACACGTGTATTTGTTTGCTCAGTTCTTCCCACAAATGATGAGTTAGGCAGACCTCACCATGATGACAATCTCCCTTTCCTTCACAGCGTGTTGCATCCAAGGATTCATCAACCGCATCAACCACTTGTGCCACCGAAATACTCGCCAGTTCTTGCACTAACTGATAGCCGCCACCCGGGCCACGAATACTTTTTACTAAATTGAATCGACGTAGACGTGCAAAGAGCTGCTCAAGATATGAGAGCGATATTCCTTGTCTTTCCGAAATATCAGCCAAACTGATGGGGCCTTTACTGGCATGCAAGGCTAGATCCAGCATAGCGGTGACGGCATAACGACCTTTGGTAGTAAGACGCATGATTTCTCTCTGAGCAGTAGCAGACTAGAAGTTGACTATTTTACTCAAGTATTACGGCTTATCCAACCCTGATTTCTTTGCTTCTTCTCTCAAAGTGTCCATATCTGCCTTAATTCCCAATCTAGCGACCACTTTTCCAGAGTAAAACATGTAATTTTGCATGGCCGTCAGTACACCACGCAGAATATTCAGCTCCATCTGGTCCATACGGACACGATTAAATAGTCGGCGCAGGCGCGTCATGGTTTGCTTGGGATTGTCTCTATCGAGAAAATCCAGCTCCACTAAAGCATCCTCCAGATGGCTATAAAAAGTTTCCAATGATTGAGCTTCAACAGGTGGCATATCCCAGTGAGTCGGCGGCAGGATTCGCCCTTCTTCTGCCTGCAAATAAGTCATGCGAACTTCATAGCAGATAACTTGGACGGCAGTCGCCAAATTAAGCGAGCTGTAATCAGGATTAGAAGGAATATGAACATGATAATTGCATTTATGCAGCTCTTCGTTAGTAAGACCGCTGTCTTCCCGGCCAAAAACTATGGCAACCTGATGCTGATTTGCTTCTTGCCACACACTTTCGCCGCACTGGCGAGGATCAAGCAAGGGCCAAGGAATACGCCGTTCGCGTGCACTGGTACCGACGACCAAATTGCAGCCTTCTAGAGCTTCATCCAACGTATTAACGACAACTGCATTATCCAACACATCAGCCGCACCTGCAGAACGCCATACAGCTTGGTCAGAAGGAAACTTCTCTGGATCGACCAAATACAATCGGGTCAGCCCCATATTTTTCATGGCGCGCGCAGCACCGCCTATATTACCGGGATGAGAGGTGTTAACCAGAACAACACGTATGTTGTTGAATGCATTGTGAGTCATAGCCATTAGCATCAGGATTTGAAAGGCGCGCAGTGTAACAAATAAATCTGCTCCTACAAAAATTTGCTAGCGATACTTATTACCAACTGGTAAATTCGCCAAGCTATAAATTCACCGAGCTGTCAATTCACCTAGCTATCAATTCGCTAACCGATGAAAATGTTCAATTCAATCAAGCTAAACAAAATCAAAACTCTTCGACAGATAATTGCCGGATTGGTTTTTTGTCTTTTGGTTGCCAATACGCTTGCGCTCACTCACCACCACCCGGAAAAAGCGCCGGACCATGACCATTGTTTAGTTTGCCAACATTTGCAATTGTTGGACAAATCCATACAAAGCAACGCATTTCAATTCGCCACAATAGAAAACCTATCCACAACTTATCGATTGATTTTACTAAGCGATTATCAAAGTTCGACCTTTTATTTTAATTCCCGCGCGCCACCCGTTTAACTCCAATTTAATTATCTAATTTTTTCATTACAGCATTCATTTGACAGTGGATGCTTTGGTCATTTATTGGAGTTTTTATGCAACACCTACCTTTTTTCAATAAAAAAAATCTTGTTATTTTAATTACGGCAATTTCATCATCCAGTTTTGCGGCTGACATTCAAGAAATCACTATCACCGCATCACCCTTAAATAAAAATGCAGACGCCGTCAGTCAAGCCAACAATCTATTGGCTGGAGATGAATTGCGGAAATCCGTTGCATCGACTCTCGGTGAAACTTTGCAACAATTACCTGGCATTAATTCATCCAGTTTTGGACCCGGTGTAGGGATTCCAATCATTAGAGGTCAAAGCGACAACCGCGTAAAAGTTATGCAAGATTCTATCGGCAGTATGGATGCATCCGCATCAAGCCCAGATCATGCAATTGCGATTGAGCCATTACTTGCCAATCGAATTGAAGTCCTGCGTGGCCCGGCAGCATTACGTTACGGCAGTGGCGCAATTGGCGGTGTAGTGAATGTGTTTGATAATCGTATTCCTGACAAATTACCGGAAGATTCAGAAGGCGGAGTTGAATTGCGTTATGGCGATGTCAATCAGGAACAAACCGCTGTTGCCAGTGTGACTGGTGCGGTCAACCAATTTGCATTGCATTGGGATGGCGTTAATCGTCGAACTGACGACACAAAAATTCCTGGCTATGCGTCTAGTGAAGTTAACCCAAGTGAAACCACTAAAGGTTTTATTGATAACACCGATTCAAATCTTGAATCCAATAGTCTCGGCGTTTCTTATATTGGTGAAGAGGGCTTTGTTGGAATCGCTATCAATCAACTGGATAACAACTACGGTATTCCACCTGAATCGGCAAGCGGCGAAAAAGCACATATCGATTTACAGCAAGCACGTGTTGATTTAAAAACTGAGCTAAAAAATCCATTTGCCGGATTTGAGAAAGTTAGCGGCCGTATAGCTTTCAATGATTATGAACATAAAGAAATTGTTGGCGATGAAGTGGAAGCGTTGTTTACCAATGATGCTCATGAAGGGCGAGTTGAACTTATTCATAAACCTATAGGTAATGTTAGAGGTGCTATAGGGCTACAATTTGCGGGGCGCACTTTTGCAGCAAAAGAAGCAGTTGAAGAAGGTGCCGACTCTACTCAGGTAGCTCGAGGTTTTATTCCAGAGTCCGATATTAAAAATACCGGCGTGTTTGTACTTGAAGAAATCTCTTTCGGTGATTGGCTCTATGAAGCTGGCGCTCGCCTCGAAAAACAATCAATAAAAGCAGAAACTGGTGAAGATATTTCCCACAAGAGTAACAATTTTTCTGCATCAGCTATATGGCATTTTACTGAAACACAAAGACTAAATCTAAGTCTTGCAAGATCTCAACGGGCGCCGAGCGTTGAAGAGCTGTTATCAGATGGCGTTCATGAAGCTACGCAGAGCTATTTGATCGGTGATTCATCCTTGAATCGTGAGACAAGTCAAAATATCGAAATGGGTTATCACTGGCACAGCAAAAAACTTGAAGCAAGCATTAACTTTTTTAATAATCATATTGAAAATTATATTTATGCTGCCGCTACTGGTGAAGAAAAAGAAGAATTACCGGTGTTTGCTTATTCACAAGCGGATGCAAAATTTACCGGTTATGAATCCCAATTTACCTTTTTTATGAATGACAATTGGCAGTGGCATTTTTCTGCCGACAAAGTCAAAGCGCGTTTAACCTCTGGAGAAGATTTACCGCGAATACCACCTACGCGTTTTAGTAATTCAATCGAATACACCTTGAACAATTGGAATGCTTCTTTGAGCATGACGAAAGTTGCCGATCAACAACATCCAGGTTTAAATGAAAAACCAACATCAGGCTATAAACGATGGGATGCTCGACTCAGCTATACTTTCGATCAAGATCAACAATATTTAATTTTTTTAAAAGCCAATAACTTTACTAATGAGGAGATTCGAAATGCGTCTTCTTTTTTGCGTGACATTGCTCCGGAAGCAGGACGAAATATTCAGTTAGGAGTAAGAATGAAATTTTAAACTATTAAATCTTGCTAAATCATCCCCGCTTCCACGGGGATGACACTTAATTAATTTGCAACTATTAGACTACTGTCACAATCCCAGACGCTTCGTCACTGATTCAAATAATAATCTATGCCCTTCTGCATTGGGATGATTATAATCTTTAGTCGTGACGTAATTTAGGTGCATGGTGCCATCTGAAAGATCAACCATAGGATTATAAAAATCAATCGCTCTGTCACCGAAAGTTATTTGTGTTTGGTCGCGCTGATTGAGCCGAGCGTCAACAACAGCTAAATCGCCATAGGCCGGTTGCGAAGTGGTAAACCAGATAGGCACATTTGCAGAAGTTGCGGCAGCTTGAATCAACAATAGATTTTGAATGGTCGCATCGACACCTATTTGATAATCATGCGGATAATTCACTATGACTAAATCCGGATTTAAGGACAAGGCGGCTGTGATGTTATTGGTGGTTAATGGAATTGCTTTTGGATTTGTTCCTGTATCAGGATTTGGACAAGCAACGGGGACCACACCACCGGTTGGTAAACCGTGACAAGTTCCTGTTCCGGATACCGCTAAAACAGTGACTAGAGATCCGGGCCTGGTTGAATCCAAATAAGTTTGCAATCGATTCACCCAACATTCACTAATAAGATCACCACCTTCGACTAAATTTTTACATGCAGATGTCGATGCGCCTATCACTACTATTTTTAAGGCAGAACTTCCCGACGCAAATTTCGGCGGTAAGTTTGTTGGCGCTTTTGATGCTATATCTACCGTTCTATAAAACGCGGCATGTAAGCCATCAATTGAACCATCCAAACCCAGTGTTACGGGAAATGGATTCATTTGCCAGGTGGCTCCCACAATATGCCATCGATCAAAGCGATCAACTATTGAAGAACGATTAGCATATTCACCAATAATATTGTCATAAGATACCAAGCGTTTTTGCGAAAGATCTGAATTGAAGATTATCATCAAACCTTCACGTGCATTTGCGAAATTTGAAAGATTTGATTTTAAAGCATTTGAAGTTACAGCTAGATCATTTGAGCCGGTTGCGCCTGTAATATAGATATTTCCTTGTGAATCGGTATCGACCCCTTCTGCGATATCAAAACTGCTGGCTCCACCAATCATAGTACTACTTACAATATGACCGGTGTTTGAAAATACTGTGACGATTAAATCTATACCGCCACTTAAACTTGAACCATCGGTCACTGGATAATTGCCGGAATCGGATCCTGCAGCGACTACCGCATTACCGTTAGGCAAAACAGCTAGCGAATGCGTATCCATTGATTCATCCGCCGATCCGCCGATATAAGTACAAAAATCCATATTTCCTGATGCGTTAAATTTTGCCAAAAGCAAATCACCGCCACCAGAATAATTTCGCATTCCCGATGTAATGGGTGCACCCACTGCTTGTTCAATTGTTAAAAAATAAGCAGAGCCGTCAGGTAAAACCCGAACAGCCGGATTGCTGGAATAAAAACTTCCATTATCGGAACCACCTAACCATGTCCCGAATAATATCGATGTTCCATTTGCAGAAATTCTTGCATAAAACGCATTTTGATTTCCGTTTTTGGTTTTCTGTGACGCATTTGAAGTCACGTACTTATTTAACTCTGTTGTTGTTCCCCAAGCAGCTATATGTACAACTCCATTGGAATCAACATCCATATCTCGAATAATACCAAATCCTGAATCACCAAAATAAGTAGACCAAACTAATGTCGATCCATCAGGACTAATTTTGGAAACAAAACCATCTTGTTTTCCATAGGCAGAATTTGGATTAACGTCTCCACCAAAATTGGGTTGAATAACACCCGAAGTAGTCGGAAATCCTTCACCCGCTCTTCCCGCAACATAGACGTTGTAATTACTGTCGACTTCTACCGCGTATCCACGATCATAGTTAGGGCCACCTAAAAAGCGTGACCAAATAATATTACCGAAAGAATCAAGCTTAGTGACAAACGCATCTGTCGCACCTTGTGTGCCAGCACTGGCACCACCAGTACCTAAAGTCATATCGCCAATTGTTGTGGGAAAATTCGGTGATGTCGTTCCACCAACAACATAGATATTGCCAAGATTATCTACTGCAACATCTCGACTTTGTTCCCATAAATTCGACTGCCCATCCAATAGCCCGGAAACAGTGACTTGAAATTTTGATAGTGCTAAAGATGAATTTGCAGAAGAACTTGAACTTGAACTTGAACTTGAACTTGAAGATGAAGATGAAGATGAAGATGAAGATGAAGATACCGAACTAGCTGAATTCGAAGGGTTTGAAGTTATCGATGAGCTTGTACTAGAACTGGAAATAGCAGAACTCAACTGAGATGAATTCGTTAGGGAAGAACTGGCTTGGGAAGACAGAAAGCTAAATGTCTGAGAAGAGCTTGATACCATTGTCGAAGAAGCTATCGATGACATTGATGCCGATGATGGAACCATTGCTGAACTCGACTTATTTTCCGGAGATTTTTCTCCAGATTCGTCCGATCCACCGGCGCCACAGCCTGTAATCGTCAAAAGCAAAGAAATAAATAAGCCCTGTCTAGCGTAAAATATCCAATGAGAAAATGTCATATGCCACCCGCACTAAAAAATATTCAAGGCGAGCATGCAAGTCGATCCGTTTGCATACAACTAACTACAGACAAAAAGCCAAGTTGAGTGGATGAATGGTAGTAACCAAGTGATCTAACCCATTGGAAATTAAAACAAGAACGAGTTAAAGAGCTTTGAAAACCAAGAAAAACTAGCCACTCAAGGCTTGCCTCTGTAGAATGTGCGGCCTTGGCGAGAGGTGCTTTTGACACCTGCGGCCCCTGCTCTTTTACAATCCCTTTTCCCTAGCCTTTCCTGATGGTGCTTTTATGGAACCCATGTTGACTATTGCCTTGCGTGCTGCGCGCAAAGCGGCTGAGCTGATCGAACGCGCTTTTGAACGTGTTGATTTAGTAACCATTGAAACCAAAAGTCGCAATGATTTTGTCACTGAAGTCGATCGCGGATCAGAAAAGGAAATCATTTACCATCTGCGCAAAGCTTATCCCGATCACAGCTTTCGTGGCGAAGAGTCCGGTCTAATCCAAGGGAAAAATCCTGACTACGAATGGGTCATCGACCCACTTGATGGCACCACCAATTTTGTTCACGGCCTTCCGCACTTTTCTATTTCAATTGCCTGTATCTATAAAGGTCAACTGGAACATGCCGTAGTACTTGACCCTATCAAACGTGAAGAATTTACAGCGAGTCGTGGTCGCGGTGCTGCTTTAAACGGTCGCCGAATTCGCGTGTCCAATCGTAAAAATTTTGAAGGTGCATTAATCGGCACCGGCTTTCCTTTTAGTGGTTTTGCTCTTGAACAAATCAAACCTTATCTTGCCTGTGTTGAAGAAATTGCCGGTCAAACTGCCGGTATTCGTCGCTGCGGTTCTGCCGCTTTGGATTTAGCATATGTCGCAGCAGGTCGTTTCGATTCTTTTTGGGAAATGAATTTGAATTTGTGGGATATAGCGGCGGGTATTCTATTGGTGACCGAAGCAGGTGGATTGGTAAGCGACTTCAATGGTGGTACTGACTATTTAGCTACAGGTCATGTTGTTGCTGGATCGCCAAAGGTCTTTAAACCAACATTACAAGTTGTGCAAAAACATCTTGGGTATTTGAAGTAACATACATTTTTCACAAAACATATTTTCGTCATGCCCAACATACTCCTGCGGCATGACGAAAAAACTAACTACCTTGCATCAAATTTCTTGTTAATTTAACAGCTGACTCAGCAAATTGACTAATCGATTAATCTCAACCGGCTTGGTGAGATAATCATAAAATTTTGCTTTTTTTCCTTTTTCGATATCGTAGGGCATGGCATTTGCTGATAATCCAATTACCGGAACATGCTGAGTTGCGGGATCACTTTTGAGTACTTCTAACACTTGATAACCATCCATGCCAGGCAAGTTGATATCCAAAATAATCAAATCAAATTCCAAACTACGGGCTTTGTATACGCCTAAAAATGCTTCTTCTGCAACATCCAGATCCAATAAGGGATAACGTGCAAAAATTTGCTGCATGAGACGAATATTAGTGGGGTTATCTTCAATATAGAGCACACGGTATTGACGGCTCAAATTTAATTCGTTTGGAAACACGTCGTCAAATACTCGGGCTTTGACGACTCGTTCGCTGTTCAAATCGCCAACCAAAGGCAAATCTATCCAAAACGTTGACCCTTCATTTTCCTGACTGATAAATTCCAATGTTCCATTCATCATTTCGACTAACTGTTTTGTGATCACCAAGCCAACGCCAGAACCTTCGATATTGGAATTTTCCGCCGTCAGCCGATTAAATGGTTGAAATACTTCCGATTGGCGAGATAAGGGAATTCCCTGACCTGTATCCTTCACCTGAATTCTCAATCGATTGGGTTGTGGCTGGTGCAGGCTTAACTCAACTTCACCACCAACATGATTGTATTTAACCGCGTTACTCATCAAATTCAGCAAAACTTGTTTAATACGAACGTGATCAGCCATCACATAAAACTGGTCGAGATTTTGTAAGTCACTGTGTATTTTTATTGCGCGTGCATCCGCCTGAGTCTGCATTAATGTTAAACATTCCGGAATGATTCGCGAAAGTAAAACTGGTTCCAGAGAGACTGTCATATTCCCGGATTCAATTTTTGCTAAATCCAATACGTCGTTAATTAATTGCAGTAAATGCTCACCGGCTTTGCGAATTTCCCGCAAACTCCCTAACTGTTCTTCGTTAAGATTGCCATCATAAGTAAACAGTTGTGCATAACCTAAAATAGCATTTAAGGGTGTTCGCAACTCATGACTCATACTGGATAAAAATTGTGATTTTGCCTTATTGGCTTTTTCAGCTAACTCTTTCGCCTGAATCACTTTTTCTTCAGCACGTTTTACTTCAGTAATATCCATATTACTGCCCGACATAACTTCCAGATGTCCAAGCTCATTAAAAATCGCTTTACCACGAGCTCTAACCCAACGAATCTCGCCCCTCACATTAACCAAACGATATTCCAAATCGAAAGGGGTATGCGAACTTATATGGTTACTCAATGCATTGTCAAACTTCAACAAATCTTCCGGATAAATATGTGTGCGCCAAATTTTTAATTTATCCTCACCACTGGTAATTATGTCATCTACATCTTGATACCCCAGCAACTCCCAGCAGCGTTGCGAAAAATGAAACCCACCACGATTCGGATACCACTCCCAAATCCCATCGTTAGATGCTTGAACAATTCGTATTTGTCTTGCTTCACTATCACGTAATGCAGATTCAACTTTTTTAATATCCGTAATATCAAAATTAATGCCCGACATTATTGAAGCGTGTCCATTTTCATTGCGCAAAGAATCAGCCCTTACTTGCGTCCAAATATATTCACCTTGTTTGGTTTTAATTCGATAGGTAATATCCAGTGGCTGGCCGTCTCGCAAGTGGATACGCGCAGCATTCACTGCATAATCGCGATCATCAGGATGCATAAAACCGATGACTTTATTAGCGTCGCTGATATCCGCAAAATCCTCGTCGGTATAACCTAAGCGTTCCCAAAAACCACCAGACCATTCAATATGCTGGGTTTCCAAATTCCATTCCCAGAATCCATAACCTGTGCCATTAAAAATACGCTGAAAACGCTTGACCGCTGCCTGCAGCAGCTCAACATCATCTGTATCAGATACGCTACGACTGAAAATGATTGGATCATGCATAATGGTATTCTTATTGTGATGTAAAAAATTGATCGGTGATAAAGTGAATAAACGATAAACCAAACAGGCGATCTTGTGAACTCATTCAGTAAAATTTCTGCTGCATAAACAACAACAGCGCCATTTGGCGCTGTTGAGTAAAATCAAATCCCGTTAAGGCAAAGTATCCGCTTCCGAATTCTCAACCACTTTAGGCATTAGATCTTCTTTGGTTATTCCAAGAGCAACAGTAATATTGGCAGCAATATAAATAGAGGAATAGGTCCCCACAATCACGCCGATCAACAATGCTTTGGAAAAGCCATTTAGTAGCTCACCACCAAACAAATACAACACAACCAAAACTAAAAATACGGTCATGGATGTCATAATCGAACGGCCAAGTGTTTGGGTAATGGAAATATTTATGACTTCCAAAGAAGCCATTTTACGCAGAACCCGAAAATTCTCGCGAATTCGATCGTAAATTACAATGGTGTCATTTATCGAATAACCAATTAATGCCAGAAGCGCAGCCAAAACGGTCAAATCAAAGTCCCATTGAAAAATTGAGAAACAACCAAGAGTTATAGTGACGTCATGCACTAACGCGATAATGGCACCAGCAGAAAATTTCCACTGAAACTGCACCGCAACATATAAGAACACTACAAAAAAAGCGGCTAACAATCCCAAGCCACCTTTATCGCGAAGCTCATCACCAATTTGTGGCCCAACAAATTCACTGCTTCTTAATTCAATTTTTGTATCAGTCGCCGTTTCAATTTTTTGAATTAAATAGTCTACATAAATACTGTCTAATGGGTTCTCAATGGCAACCAACACATTTTTATTTTCCTCTTCATAGGTCGTATGACCAAAATCATGAGCGAAGACGCCAGAGGATTGAATTTTGTCAATACTGCTATTGGCAATTACCAAGACTTCTGAAAAGCCAATCAAACCTTGTTTAGGTCTGCGCACTTCGACGATCTGTCCGTCAGTTAGTTTTTTATTGATAAATTCCTGACCTTTGGTTTTCATTTGATCCTGGGTACGGATCATCACATCCAGATCTGACCCAAACAAAACCGCGGTGGGACTTTTCAAATGTTCTTCGTCCAATACGGCACGTACTTTTGGAATTGAAATAGGTTTATCAGATAAAAACTCAAGTTGTGTTCCCCCTGTAAAATCCAATCCACCTTTTATACCAAGGGTAAAAATAGAAATTAACGAAGCAACGACCAGAAAAATGGAGATGCCAGAAGTAATATGGCGAACTCCCATAAAATCAATAACTTTATTATTCATCATGTTAACCAACTCCCGATCGAAATTTTTTGCAGATTCTTGCGATTACCATAAACCAAATTGGCAATCGCACGACTACCGACTATGGCAGTAAACATGGATGTTGCTATACCTACACAGAGCGTAATCGCGAATCCTTTAACCGGACCCGAGCCAATCACAAATAAAATCAACGCAACAATGAAAGTTGTTAAGTTGGAATCAAAAATTGTAATAAAGGCACGTTCATAACCAGAATAAATGGCTTGCTGTGGTGATGCACCATTGGAAATTTCTTCGCGAATCCTGGAAAAAATTAACACGTTGGCGTCAACCGCCATACCGATGGTCAACACGATTCCGGCAATACCCGGTAAGGTTAAGGTAGCATTGAACCAGGATAAAATAGTCATGATTAGCAATATGTTAAGAACCAGAGCAATATTGGCAAAGACACCAAACATGCGATAGAAAACCAACATAAACACAGCAACCAACACCAAGCCCCATATAGTTGCTTTCACACCTTTCGCAATATTTTCTGCTCCGAGTGATGGGCCTATGACTCGCTCTTCAACAAAATGCATAGGCGCGGCTAAAGCACCGGCACGAAGTAACAAGGCCAACTCGGACGCTTCAGCGCTAACTAAACCGGTAATTTGAAAACTCGGACCAAATGCACCCTGAATGGTTGCTTCACTGATGACTTTCTTCTCAACGTACTGAATATTTTTTTCAACGTCTTCACCCGCTGCATTTTTAACAATTTGCGTACGGTTTTTGTACTCAATAAACAAAATCGCCATAGGTCGTTTGATGTTACGGCTGGTGACGTAATACATTTTGTCACCGCCCTGTGAATCAAGATCAATATTCACCGCGGGTTCACTATTTTGTGACAAGCCTACTCTCGCTCCGCTGACTCGATCGCCCGTCACGATAATTTGTCTTTCCAATATTGCGTTCCCACGCTGAGCTTGCTCTACTTCATCTTTGCGTGGAAATTCTTCGCGATCCATTACTGGAGTTTTGCTATCTGCCGACAAACGGAATTCCAGATTTGCAGTTTTACCAATGACACGCTTGGCTTCTGCAGGATCTTGAACACCAGGCAATTGCACAATAATTCGATTACGCCCTTGACGTTGAACGATTGGCTCGGACACCCCCAATTCATTAACGCGATTTCGCAGCGCAATCAAGTTTTGATCAATTGCATAATCTTCAACTTCTTTGACGGCCGTTTCCGAAAATGTTGCGGTAAATGAAAAAGCTTTTTCGCCTTCTGCAACATCTGGTGTTTTAAAAGTTAATTTCGGATAGGTTGGACGTAACACTGCAAGTGCATTCTCAAGTACTTCAGCTGATTTAAACTGGCCAACAATTTCATTGTTGGTTGCGTTGTGAGAAAGACTTAAATACCGAATTTTTTCTTTTCGTAATTTTTCTTTCATTTCATCGGCGTTAATTTCCTGACGTTTGGCAACCGCAGATTCGATATCTACTTCAAGCAAAAAATGCACACCGCCAGCCAAATCCAAACCCAACTTCATAGGTTCGGCGTGCAGAGCTTGCAACCAGGGAGGAGTAGTTTGTGCATTTTTCATTGCTACTACATAACCATCACCCAAGGCTTTTTGGATAATCTTCCGCGCTAACATTTGGGCATCTCTATCTCTAACGCGAACCATTGCGGTTTTGCCATTGAGTTCGGAACCAAAATAATCAATACCCGCAGATTTCAAGGACGATTCCATTTTCTGCAGATCAGCTTGCGCCACTACAGCAGCAGAAGATTCGCTTGATATTTGAATTGCGGGATCAGGAACGTAAATATTCGGAATGGAATAGACAAACCCAATGATGGTTACAGCGACCAACATCAAGTATTTCCACAGGGGATAGCGATTTAACATAGTTATTCCTATTGTCAGAAGCCCTTTTCGCCGGGCATGTACAGCGGGCGGGCATTATAGCCAGATCGAGATTGCAATCACACTATGGGGTCATGCTCGGGGCTTCCAACCCTTGTTGCCGATAAAAATCTGTAACAAAGGCTTCAAAACGATTTTCAGACAGCGCTTCGCGAATTTTACACATCAACAATTGATAATGACGCAGATTGTGAATGGTATTGAGCTGTGCGCCCAGCATTTCATTGCACTTATCCAAATGATGCAGGTAACTTCGAGTAAATTGTCGGCAGGTATAGCAGTCACAGGTCGGGTCCAACGGGCCAATATCATCGCGATATTTGGCGTTGCGAAGTTTGATAACACCTTGAAAAGTAAACAAATGTCCGTTTCGGGCATTGCGAGTGGGCATGACACAATCAAACATATCAATACCACGTCGCACGGCTTCCACTATATCGCCGGGAGTTCCAACACCCATCAAATAACGCGGTTTGTCTTGCGGCATTTCCTGAGTGAGATGATTGAGTACACGCAACATATCTTCTTTGGGCTCACCGACTGACAAGCCGCCAATCGCAAAACCATCAAAATCAATATCCACCAATCCCTTTAAGGATTCATTGCGCAACCGCTCATACATACCACCTTGAACTATGCCAAAAAGAGCCGCTGGATTATCACCATGAGCCTCTTTTGAGCGTTTAGCCCATCGCAAGGAAAGTTCCATAGACTTGCGTGCTTCATCAGGCGTGGCTGGAAAAGGAGTGCATTCGTCGAAGATCATGACTATATCCGAGCCTAAATCTCGCTGAACCTGCATCGAAATCTCGGGATCCATAAAAATTTTGCTGCCATTGATGGGCGACTTAAAGGTCACCCCGGCTTCGGTAATCTTGCGTAACTTGCCCAGACTAAAGACCTGAAACCCGCCTGAATCCGTCAGAATTGGCCCTTTCCATTGCATAAAATCATGCAAATCCCCGTGTTTTTTGATGATCTCTGTTCCAGGACGCAACATTAAATGAAAGGTGTTCCCCAAAATGATGTGAGCACCTATTTCTTCAACACCTTCAGGTGTCATACCTTTCACAGTACCGTAAGTCCCCACTGGCATAAACGCCGGAGTTTCCACCACACCACGAGGAAACTTAAGGCGGCCACGGCGAGCAGCACCCGATGTGGTGTCGAGCTCGAAGGTCATAAAAGATTGTCTAGTCATGTTGTTCTCTATTAATAATTAAATTCCCCCTCTCCCCCCGCCCTCTCCCACAAGGGGCGAGGGAGCCGACTTCCTAAATAACTTATTTCGAAGTCAAACTTGTCCCCTCTCCCCTTGTGGGAGAGGGTTAGGGAGAGGGGTTTTCGGTAAATCCAAATGCCCATCTGGATTTCGCGTAATAAACATCGCATCCCCGTAACTGAAAAACCGATAAGCATTTTCAACTGCAAGTTGATAAGCCCTAAAAGTATTTTGATAACCCGCAAACGCCGAAACCAACATAATCAATGTCGATTCGGGTAAATGAAAATTAGTAATCAGTGCATCAACCAAACGAAATTCGTAACCGGGATAAATAAAAATGGCAGTTTCACCCTCATAAGCACTTAAGGTTTCACCTTGTTTATTGCCATCCATCCATGAAAACTCTGATCTCTGTGCGGCTGACTCCAAACTGCGAACACTGGTTGTACCAACTGCAACTACGCGCTTACCTGCTGCTTTGGTCGCAAGAATTTGTTGACACACCTCATCAGTGATCGACATCCATTCGCTGTGCATTTTGTGCTGATCCAGTTGATCAACGCGCATATTTTGAAAAGTGCCAGCGCCCACATGTAGAGTCACATAGGCCATGTTAATTTTTTTTGCTCTGAGCGCATCCAGTATTTTTTCATCAAAGTGCAAACCCGCTGTTGGTGCGGCCACCGCCCCTTGGTGCTTGCCGTAAACAGTCTGATATCTTTGCCTATCTTCCAGCTGATCTGCCCGATCGATATAAGGTGGTAATGGCATGTGCCCTATTCTCTCCATAACCTCCAGCGCAGTTTCATCGCCACAAAATTTCCATTCAAACAATCCGTCGTGACGCGCAATCATTTCAACCAGAGTGGTTTTATCATCCAGGCGAACAATAGCACCTGGTTTGGGTGGCTTACTCGCTCGGGTATGAGCCAAGACTCTGCGCGGATCAAGAATGCGCTCAACCAGAATTTCAACTTGACCACCACTGGTTTTTAGCCCGAACAAACGTGCCGGTATGACTTTGGTGTCATTGAAAATCAATAAATCACCTTCGTGTAGCTGACTAAGCAGATCCGGAAACTGCTTGTGTTCTGTCCTACCGCTGACACCATCCAAACACAGTAAACGGCTTTGACTGCGCTCCTGCGTGGGAGCGAGCGCAATTAACGAATTGGGCAACGAATAAAAAAAATCCTGACGCAGCATAAGACTATCGAGTCATCAATAAATTAAGGGCGGCAAGGTTAACCGAATTCTGCACCGGAAAAAACCAACAAATGGTTTGACATGGCAGGTTAATTCTTTACAATGCCGCCCACATCGCCAGTGTGGCGGAATTGGTAGACGCACCGGATTCAAAATCCGGCGCCCTTAAAAGCGTGTCGGTTCGAGTCCGACCACTGGCACCAAGTCGCTAAAAAGCCCGCATTTATGCGGGCTTTTTTTATTGAAAAAAATTCATATTCTCCATTTCATCCCTCATCCAAATAAACTTGCAGAATTTTTCTGTAAAAATGCTTAAGATGTCGCCAGAGAATCTATAACGAGCAATCTACCTTCATGACTCAAACCAATCGCACTCAAGCCATAATGTTCGCGGATGTATCGGGCAGCTCCGCTCTTTATAAGCGAGTCGGCAATGAAGAAGCTAAGGCGATTATTGATGATGCAGTCTACTTTATGACGAGCATTACCATAGTGAATGAAGGTACGGTCGTAAAAACCATCGGCGATGAAGTTATGGCGCGATTTGATACTGCAGATCAAGCTTGTGAAGCGGCAATAGCCATTCAAATGCGCTGTATGCGCGAACCCAATTTAAAAGATCTGGGTATTCGAATTGGTATGTCATTTGGCGATACCTTGTTAAGTCAAAACGACGTGTTTGGCGATACAGTTAATGATGCTGCATTTGTTGCGCATATTGCGCGCGCCAATCAAATTGTGGTGACGCAATTACTGATGGATCAGTTGAGTAAACAACTACAACAAGATTGCCAAATGTTTGATCGCGTTAGCATCAAAGGCGAAAAAGATAAAACCGTTATTTATCGAATTGAATGGGAACAAGCAGGCAAAAATAATCGTGCCACAATGGTAATGCCGATTCACGATCTCACCGGTTTTGTTGAAAAATTTCAGTTGGTGTTAACGGTACAAGGAAAAAAAGTGCAGATACTGCCCTCGCAAACTCCGTTGAAAATTGGCCGCGACAAAGATAAATGTAATCTGGTTATCGAAAGTGAGTTGGCATCGCGTGAACATTGCCGCATTGAATTTCGTCGTGGGAAATACGTGCTAATTGATCATTCAACTAATGGCACTCATGTTAATGCCTATGATCAAACTCCTATTTATTTGCGCCGTGAAGAGTTTCCGCTTCAAGGTGAAGGCAGTATTGGAATAGGTACTGCACCAAAAGACGATAACCCTTGGGTTATTCACTATAAAGTGTAATTCACATGTCTACATTATCCGCCCCTCTATGGCGTCGCTTCGCAGCCATGATTTACGATTTTTTATTGGTTGTCGCAATCAGTATGGCTTACGGTTTGGCAATCATTGGTATTACGGTATTAATTAAAGGAGCACCAGAACCTGGCCACAGATTTGATTGGGGCAATTTCAATTTTCTGGTAGTGACTGGATGGATAGTGTGTATTATTTATTTTTTTTGCTTTTTCTGGAACAAAAGCGGTCAAACACTAGGGATGAAAAGCTGGAAACTACAAGTTGTAAATGACGCGAATCAATACCCGAGCTATCAGCAATCTGTTATTCGCTGTTTGATCGCACCTTTTTCGTTTTTTATATTTGGCATTGGATATTGGTGGGCGTTTACTAATCCAGAAAAACAAACACTGCATGAGAAATTATCCAATACCAAAACAATATTAATTAAAGACAATTAAGTTGATTGATCCCTAAACTAAGACGCCCGCCGCAATAAAATTACACCTATTGATATACAAAGTACTATGGGAATTAATACTGCCACCATAGGTGAAAATCCGAGCACCAAACTGGATGGACCCAATAATTTTTGAAGCAGTAAAAAGATGACTCCAATCACTACTCCCGAAAAAATACGCTGACTCATAGTAACGCTGCGTAAAGGCCCAAAAATAAACGAAATAGCAATTAACACCAGGCTGGCAATAGCTAGAGGCTGAAAACATTTATGCCAAAAAGCAATGCTGTAACTTGATGAAGTGAGTTTTTGTTGTTCAAGATAATTTACATAATAGTGTAAATCACGCATAGATAGCTCATCAGGCTCAGATGCCAGAATATTGAATAATTGCGGCGTCATATCGGTTTGCCAGTCACGTTTTTCAATATGACTGTGAACCAATCCATTTTCACTATTGATTTGAGTTACAATTATATTGGACTCATGCCAAATTCCATTTTGATAAGTTGCTGTTTCCGTATAGCTGGCAGCAATTAATTTATGTTGATCATCAAACTGGTAGCGCGTAACACCCTTTAAAATGCCGTCAGGTTTTACTGCTTCGACATACATAAAATTTCCAGCTTCACGACTCCAAACATTTTGTGGCAGTGGCTTAACCCAACTATGACGCACAAGATCTCTGCGTGCTTCTGCGTTGCGCTCCGCATAGGGTGCAATATATTCACCAATAACCACAGCAACAATAATAAAAAAAATTGCCGGGCGTAGTGCCATCCACACAATTCTGACAACGGAGACACCGGCCGAGCGAATAATGACTAACTCACTTGTGCTGGCCAACAATCCTAAGCCTGCCAACACGCCTATCAAACAGGCATATGGAATAAAATTATAAATGTGTCCAGGTAAAATCAGTATTGTATGAATTACAACTTCAATAGCTGTATAGGTTTCAGTTACATTTTTCAGTTCACCTATAAGACCAAATACAAAATCTAATAATGACAACACGACGAGTGTCATTGTGATCATCATAAAAATAGTGCGCGATACATAACGTGTAATCTTAGGCATGAGCGGCTCCTCGCGTAAAAGAAAACATAGAGGAGATGGATCGCCAATTGAAAATAATTAGTGCTATCGCTAAAAACGTAAGATGAACAACCCATAGGCCCAATCTGGGATCCAATGTACCTTTCATCACTCGACTATTGGCGTTCAATAAAAACATCAAATAAAAAACATAAATTAAGACTGCGGGCAGCATTTTAAAGTAACGCCCCTGTCGAGGATTGGTTCGACTCAGAGGAACTGCCAATAAAGTGGCAATAAAAACCATAAGAGGTAAGGATATACGCCATTGAAGTGCAGCTTGATTTTCCAGGGAATGATTCTGTAAAAGATCAAGCGTGGTTTTTGCATCAGATTCTGACTCTAATTCAACAATACTTACAGCAGGTGGCAAATATCGCCCCCACTCACTGAATTCAGTAATTTTAAAATCTTTGGTACCCGGTCGACCTTCATATCTATAGCCATTTTGAAGAATCAAATATCGCTGGCTAAATTCTTTCTGAAAAGCTTGTTTCCCGGAATCGGCAATAATCACCACCGATTTATCGGGGCCCTCTTGCTGAGCAACAAATACTTTTTTCAGTTCTTTGTTATCTGTCAGGTTTTCTACATAGGTCATGATCTTACCTTGAGCTATGGATTGAAAACGTCCTTCCTGTAAGCTCTCGAACTCACTTCGATTGCGCTGCTCGGCCAGAGTTCGCTCAGTTAACGACATACCCAAAGGACTCAACCAAAAACTGAATAGCCCTACAATTAATGCGATCAAGGCTGCGGGGATTAAAGTCATTTTAAACAATTGCGATTCACTCATGCCGCAAGCCGACAAAACCACCATTTCACTTTCTATATACATACGGCCATAGACGAGGAGAATTGCCAAATAAAAACCCAGTGGCAAAATCAGCTCCAACAAATAGGGCATACGAAAAAAGATAATGGAGAACAAAGCATCAACCGCTAATCGGCCCTGTGCGGCCTCATCTAAAAAGCGGCTAAATGTTGAAGAAAGGAATATAGTCAGCAATATCATGCTGACTGCCAGACTGGTAAATAAAAGATCCCGGCTGAGATAGCGAAAAATAATCAAGAATGCGAATCCTAATGAACCCTGTAGGGTTGAAAACTAGCCTTTTGTTTAAGGTGCAAATACTAGTTCATTCAGGCCATTCGGACAACAGTCACTTTTCCGGCAAGTTACTCACCTGAATGACAAAAATCAGGCTGATAATTATGAAAAGTTACCATCATGAGCAATTACATTATTAATTACGAGATTTATTCATCATATTTTCACGTATTTTCTTTCGTTGCTCCGGGCTCATATTTCGAAACTTTTCACGCATTTGCTTGCGTTCATCAGGACTTAATGATTTCCATTTTTCACGTAATGCCTGACGATCTTCTTCAGGCAGATTCTTAAACCACTTCAAACGTTTTTTTACTCGTTTTTTTTCATCGGATGATAACTTTTGATAACGTTTAAAGGCTTCACGTAATTCAGCCTTACGTTCAGGAGACAGTGATTGCCAACGATTAAAGCGTGCTTTGATTGCGGCTCTTTCTTCCTGCGTCATAGCTGCAAATCTATCGGCTTGTTTACGCAAACGCTCGCGTGACTCTGGCGGCAAGTTATCCCAGTTTTTTTGCATTTGCGACAACCACTCTTGTTGTGCGGGCGTTAATTTGTCCCACGACAAATCCTGCCCATAACTTAAACCAGTTGTTATAAATGCGAGCACAAAAAATAATATTTTCATAAGGACACCTCACTGTCCGGTGGCAATTGTTCTGATGAAACAGGATTCTTTTCGTTTGATTTATTTTTAATCAACCGATCTTTCATTTGATTAGCCTTCATAAGTGCTTCTGGATCAATATCATCTTCATCTTCCGAAAACTCCGCCATGTACAACCAAAACTCTTCATTAGGAATGTCATTAGCCTCTGGGTTTTTGTCATCAGGTGAGTTGCCATAGAGCAATCCAGATATTGATAAATTGGCTAGCAAAATTCTTAAAAACCATTTTTTCTTACGAATAGTCATCATTATTCATCACCTAATGCATAAGCTATATCCATATCTGTCACCCAATCAGGATCAACTTCCGAATAGACCAACATATCAGAAGAGTAATCAATTGACTGTGTTGAATGAATGACCGAAGGTGAAATCGCAACTAGCATAAAGCTCGCCGCCATAGCCAATCCTAATCCAACCAACTTTTTATTTTTCCAAATCGAATGCCGGGATAACACAACTACACTAGATTGAGATTCCCGACTCATCTCATCAGCTCTCGATAAAGCACTACGACGAATTTCAGCCAGCTTTTTTTGCACATCCGGATCAATATCAATCAAGTGTGAATTTAACGACTCTCTTATACTTTGATTGAATTTGGTTTCATCATTCATTAACCTTGCCCTCCACTAACAACTCTTGCAGACGATTTACTGCACGAAAATAGTGAGTTTTCACACTTCCCGCAGTACACTCCATAATTAGCGCAGTTTGCGCCACATCAAATCCTTCCCATGCTCGCAACAAAAATGCTTGTCTTTGTCGAAGAGGTAGCAGGTCTATTGCACTAACCAGTTGTTCAATTTTTTGTGTGCGTACCATTAACTCAACAGGATTAGTTAAAAGATCATCTGCTACCATTTTTGCAGCGAGATCTTCTTGATCTTCGTCCTCATCAAATTTTGATGACTGCCAAAAAAATCGCTTCTGTTTATGCTGCGCCCTGTGCCAATCCATTAGTTTGTTTTGTAGGATTCGCTGAAACAATAATGGCCAATCGTTGACCGTTTTATGTCGATAGGACTGCACCAGTTGTATCATTGTGTCCTGAACCACGTCCAAAGCATCTTGCGATTTTCTTGTAGTGAACAGGGCTGTGCGATAAGCGCGTTGTTCTACGCTCGCTAAAAACACATCCAGTTCACTCAAGTTGTCGCAATGTTGATTCAAATTTTTCTCACTCAAATTATATTTTTGTAGGATGGTGTGGAGCCAAGCGATACCCATCACTTTTTACCAGATGATGCGTATCGCTTCGCTTCACACCATCCTACTCGCCGTTAAAACAGATTTAATGTTTTCTGTGCTTATGCTGCAAAGGTTTTACAATGGTCTTTTCGTTGGATTCGCCTTTTTCGTTAATCGAAGTAATATTTTTTGTAATATTTCCTGCTTCACGATCAACTACTGCATTAACTAATCGTCTCTTGGTTTCGCCCTTGGCATTGGTAAATGTTGACTCTTCTGTAAAACCATTGTCAGTTTTTCTCGTTACCTTTTCGCCAGAAAAAGTATCTCCATCATACCCCGTACCAGATACTGTTCGAGTATGAACTTTGTTTTCCTTATCATTCACAAGGATCGTTTTTTTGGTTGCCGTTTGTCCCTTGTCATTGGTTTGCGTCATATTACGCTCAAAGCCGTTTTCTGTACGAATCTGATCAACATGACGGCTAACCGGTGGCTTATGATGGTTTTTACCTGGCTTATGGTGTCTTTCACCTTCAGCAAAGGCCCCACTAACAAAAAAGCTCAGAATAACGATACTAGACATAATTAACTTTTTCATAATGACTCCAAAATTCCAAATTTGTAGGGTTTCGCGCGCTTCAGTGGTTATAACGAACAAGCTTCGATTTGGTTGACACAGATAAAAAAATTCACCCCACCCTAACCCTCCCCTTCGCAAGGGGAGGGGACCCGTCGCACTCTGTAATAAAGTACCTACTTCGAAAACAACTTCATGGATGCAGCGAAGCAAGAAGGTATCCTAAGTCTATAAATACACTACCTCTAGCATCTTCATTCGGAACCCTAAATAGAAAAATTGTGTTTAAATTGCCACCGGTTAGGCTTAAGCCGCTTATAACAATCAAGGACCCTTTTGTATGCCTTCTATTTCAAAGCCCTCTTCAATTTTTGGATTTGTCGGTGCTATTCCATTTTTAGTTGCCGTATTCCTCAATGCCTTTGTGGATCTTGGCCACAAAATTCTGATTCAAAACACAGTATTTAAACTCTATGACGGCCCTGAACAAATTCTGCTGACTGCCATAGTCAACGCAATGATGCTTCTGCCCTTTATTCTCTTATTAAGCCCCGCGGGGTTTATGTCAGACGTTATGCGCAAAACCAAAGTGATGCGACTTATGGCATGGGTAGCGGTGATTCTTACTTCACTCATCACAGTTTTTTATTACTTGGGATTGTTTTGGTTTGCCTTTTCTATGACACTTTTATTAGCAGCCCAGGCAGCCATTTATTCACCCGCAAAATTTGGTTACATCAAAGATCTATTTGGTAAAGACAAACTGGCACAAGGTAATGGTGCAGTTGGGGCGATTTCCATGATTGCAATTTTATTAGGGATAGGTGTCTTCTCGATTTTTTTTGAAAATCTTTATCCAGAAAATGCATCCAACACGACTGAAGTGATTCGCGCTATGGCACCACTCGGTTTCCTGTTGGTTATTGGCAGTATTGTGGAGCTAATGATGATCTATCGTTTACCACAATCGGTGGAAGCAGAGCCCAAACAGGCTAAGTTTTCAGCCAAAGACTATATGAGTGGAAAATTATTCGCAGAAGATATGGCACCTGTACTACGTCGCCGAGTTATTCGTTTGTCAGTGGTAGGTCTCGCGATTTTCTGGGGTGTCGGGCAAGTCATGCTGGCCGCATTCCCTGCTTTCATTAAAGAAGAACTTCAGATGAACAATGCGATGATTGTTCAAGGTATTTTAGCTTGCAGTGGTGTCGGTATAGCAATTGGTTCAATTTTCGCTGGGCGCTTTTCCAAAAATTATATTGAAACGGGACTTTTACCTATTGGTGCTTTGGGATTCGCCTTGGGTTTAATTTTGTTACCTTTTTTACATTCAACCAGTGCATTTATATCAGCATTTTTATTTATCGGTTTCTGCGGCGGTATTTTTACAGTACCACTCAATGCGCTCATTCAATTTCACGCCAATGAAGATGAACTCGGTAGAACGCTTGCCGCCAATAACTGGGTACAAAATGTCACCATGCTGACCTTTTTAGGTTTAACTGTAGGTTTCGCTTATGCAGGTTTCTCCAGTAAAACTTTATTACAATTAATTGCCGGGATCGCGTTTATTGGTTGTTGCTACTGCATTTATGAATTACCACAAAGTATGGTGCGATTTATTTTCACCTTTATGTTTTCTCAACGTTATCGCGTGTTAGTACAAGGTATGAAGAATATTCCATCAAAAGGTGGCGTATTGATGTTGGGCAATCATGTTAGCTGGATTGATTGGGCGATTTTGCAATTAGCCAGCCCTCGCCCGGTGCGTTTTGTGATGATGCGCAGTATTTATGATCGCTGGTATCTGCGATGGTTTTTGGATTTATTCGGTTGTATCCCAATTGAATCCGGTGCACAAAGTCGTAAAGCTCTGGACGCAGTTTCGGAAAGTTTAAATAAAGGTGATGTTGTTTGTTTATTCCCGGAAGGTGCAATCAGCCGTACAGGACATTTAGGTGAGTTTCGTCGCGGGTTTGAACGCGCCTGTGAAAATGCAAATGATGATGTCGTAATAGTCCCGTTTTATTTTCGCGGGTTATGGGGCAGTCAATTTTCTCGTTCATCAAGTCGATTAAAATCACAAAATCGTCCAGCCATCAGACGCGATCTGATTGTCGCTTTTGGTCCGCCACTTAACAAAAATACCAAAGCTGATTTATTAAAACGCCGAGTATTGGATTTGTCGATTCAATCCTGGCAAGAAT
>Ga0164241_10000499_pt1 | contig 70892 bp, 58 predicted proteins | sample OricomyardsoilBY_FD_108780 | JGI IMG/M metagenome (GOLD analysis project Ga0164241, IMG submission 108780) | Backyard soil microbial communities from Emeryville, California, USA - Original compost - Back yard soil (BY) | ecosystem: Environmental > Terrestrial > Soil > Unclassified | place: USA...
ACGCATCGATGAGCGGTCGCACGTGCTCGTGGCGCGCGAGCTTGCGCTTTGCGGGCGGCAGCTTTTTGAAGGCATCGTCGGCTGCGTAGATAGCGCGGATGCGCAGTAGCCCCTGGATACCGACCTGGTACTAAGGGGGTCTGACATTTTCGTCCGGAACCCTGGGCCGACGTGTGCCACGTTCCCCACGCGGACTTTAGGAACACCAACCTGGGCTTTTGGAACGGCCGTCGATTTTGAGACAAAGCCGCCATTTGGGGGCGGCGGAGGCTTGGCCCGAGGTTTGCTCTGGCTTGGTGGGTCATGCGGGAGTGGTGGCGTTCGTTGCGGGCGACGTATCTGTCGGTGGATCCGCGGAGCTTGGGCGCGTTTCGGCTGCTGTTCGGCCTGGTGCTCTTCTCGGACCTGCTTAGGCGTTGGGCCGAGCTCGGCTTTTGGTACACCAACAGCGGGCTCTTACCCAATCACACGCTGCTCTGGCGCCCGCCCGCCACGCACTCGTTCTCGCTGTTCTTCACCGTCTCCAGCCCGCGCGAGGCCGAGCTGGCGTTCACGCTGTGCGCGGTCGTCTACGGCATGTTCCTGCTCGGCTATCGCACGCGCTTGGCCCAAGTGCTGGCGCTCTTGGCGCGGGTGAGCCTGAACAGTCGACTGGCCGTGCTCGAGAACGGCGGCGACATGGTCATGGATCTGTTGTGCCTGCTCACCTTGGTGCTGCCCTTGGGCGCGCGCTTTTCGCTCGACGCCGTGCTGGCGAAGCGGCGCGAAGACCTAGCTCCGCCGAGCGAGCCCAGCGCGAGCTCGCGATTCGCCGAAGCGGCGCGCCGCCCGGTCGAGTCGCTGGCCGTGTTGGGCTTGCTCCTGCAATTTGCGACGATTTACTACTTCAACGCCGCCGCCAAGAACGGGCAGGCGTGGCGCGACGGCAGCGCCGTGCACTACGCGCTGCATCAGGACAAGCTGGTGACGTGGGCAGGCGTGTGGATGCGCGAGCACCTGCCGATGGAAGCAATTCGTGCGCTCACGTGGTCCACGTTGGCCACGGAGTGGCTCGGCTTCGCCCTCATCATTACGCCTTTCGGCGTTCGCCAGGCTCGGCTGCTGGCCGTGTGCCTGATGCCCTGCTTGCACTTGGGCTTTGCGCTCGGCCTCAACTTGGGCGGCTTCAGCCCCGCCATGATGTCGTTCTTTCCGCTGCTCTTGCTGGGCGAGCATTGGGACGCGCTGGAGCGTCGCTGGGGCCCGCGGCTGAGGCCTCTCGGCCAAAAGCTGGAGCTCTTCGTCGTTCGCTGGCTGGGCTGGCTCAGCCCGCCTCCGCCGCCAGCGCCAGCCGCCGCCTGGCGTTCCAAGGCGTTTCGCGTGCTCTCTGAGGCGGGCGTGGCGTTGCTATTGCTGGCCATCACCAGCGAGGTATTGAACGACAACGCGCCGGTGCCCCGAGCGCTGCGGGTGCCTCAGCCCGCGTGGGCCCACGCGATCATCGAATACCCTCGCATTTTGCAAGGCTGGCGCATGTTCGCGAGCGAGCCCTCGCGCGTCGACTCCATGATCTACGTGAACGCCACCACCGCTGCGGGCGCGCGCGTCGACCCGTTCAACGAGGTCGCCAGCGAGCAGCCGTTTCCCGCGGGCGAGATCGTGCCTTCGCACATGGGGCAGAGCCAGTACTTCGTGATGTACTCCGAGCGCATCGCCAGCCAGGGCTACGCGGCCTACCGGCAGGCCTTCGAGGAATGGCTGCTGGCCTATCCGCAGCGCACGGGCTGCGCGCAAGACTGCCTGCTCAGTTACGAGGTTTACCTGGTGACCGATCGCAGCCCGGCGCTCGGCGCTCCGCCCTGGCCCACGCCGGTCGAGCGGACGCGGTTCATGAGCTACCGCGCGCCGCCCGGCGGCGATTGTCACCCGGTGAGCAGCAGCGGCAGCGAGCCGCCCGTGGCCGCCCGCTGACACCGAGCCTCCGAGGGCGAGACCTCACGCTTCGCTGAGCGCGCGGTGAGCGCGGTTGAAAGCGCTGGTGATGGCGCGAAATGCGGCGATGACCACGTCTTCGTCCCGGCCGGCGCCGTAGCGCAGCACCGCGCCCGACCGCACCGCCACGTAAGCCACCGCGAACGCGCCCGCGCCGGGCGCCGCGGAGTGCTCGGAGTAGTCGCCCAGCTCCATGGCCGGGCCGCCCAGGGTGCCCAGCGCGGCCACGAAGGCCTCGACCGGGCCGTTGCCGATGCCGCGCGCTTCGCGCCGCTCGCCGCGCACCAAGAGCTGCGCCACGACCGCACACTCTTTGCCCTCTCGCCGCCGCTCGACGCCAGCCGTCTCCAGCTCGTACGGCTCCGTGACGTCGAAGTACTGCCGCTCGAACAAGGAGCCGACGTCGGCGGCCGTGAGCTCTTCGCCCCGGGCGTCGGTCAGGGCTTGCACGGCCTGGCTCAGCTCGATGGCCAGCGCGCGCGGCACGCGATAGCCGTGATCGCGCTCCAGCACATGGGCCAGGCCCGATTTTCCAGATTGGCTATTGATGCGGATGATCGGCTCGTAGGCGCGCCCCACGTCGCCCGGATCGACGGGTAAATATGGCACCTCGTACTGGCGGCTTTGGCTTTTCTCCATGTGTTTCATGCCCTTGTGGATGGCATCTTGGTGCGAGCCGCTGAAGGCGGTGAAGGTCAGCTCACCCGCATAAGGGTGCCGCGGGTGCACCGGCAAGCGCGTCGCCGCTTCGACCACCCGCACCACCTCTGGCAAATCGGAAAAATTCAACATGGGGTCCACTCCGTGGGAGTACAAATTCATGGCGATGGTGACGATGTCCACGTTGCCCGAGCGCTCGCCATTGCCCAGCAACGTGCCTTCGATGCGCGTGGCGCCGGCCAGCATGGCGAGCTCGGCCGACGCGACGCCGGTGCCGCGATCGTTGTGGCAGTGCACACTGAGCGCGACGTGCTCGCGGCGCGCGCGTTTTCGCTCGAACCACTCGATGCGATCGGCAAAGACGTTGGGCGTCGTCATCTCGACGGTGGTGGGGAGGTTCACGATCATCGGCCGCTCGGGGCCGGCGTCCCAAGCTTCGACCACGGCGTCACAGACCTCGAGCGCGTAGTCCAGCTCGGTGCCGGTGAAGCTCTCGGGTGAATATTGAAAAATTACCTGAGTTTCCGGCATTTTTGCCGCCTGTTCTTTGACCCAAAGCGTACCTTGCACGGCCAAATCCAAGATCTCTTGCTTGGATTTTCCGAACACCACGCGGCGCTGCAGCTCGCTGGTCGAGTTATAAAGGTGCACGATCGCGCGCGAAGCTCCGGCGATCGACTCGAAGGTTCGGGCGATCAGCGGCTGTCGCGCTTGCGTGATGACCTGCGGAACGACGTGCGCCGGCAACATCCCGCTCGTCAGGGCCCAGCGGATGAAATCGAAATCAGTCTGCGAAGCGCTGGGAAAGCCGAGCTCGATCTGCTCGAAGCCGACGCGAATCAAGAGCTCGAGCAGGGCGCGCTTGCGCTCGTGGCCCATCGGATCTGGCAACGCTTGGTTGCCGTCGCGCAGATCGACCGAGCACCAGGTGGGCGCACGGGTGAGGGCGCGGTCTGGCCAACGACGGTCGGACAGCTGCACGCGCTCGGGGGCTCGGTAACGTTGGGGATCGAAAGACATCGTGACCTCGGGGGGGGTAGGGCCGGAGAGGTCGCGACACGCGCCGACGTTCTCTCCAGCAAGTTGCGGGAGAGAGCTTGGGAAACGCTACGTTTTGGCTACGTTTTGCGGCGTTTCACACCTCTCCCGCGCTGCTAAGAAGCAGCCCGGAGAGGAGCGGAAGGCAAAACGGAGCGCGCACGAGCCCTCACGATACCCGTGGTCCCCTGGTTGTCAAGACGTGGCGATGATGAGCACGTGGTGACCGCCCGCGCCACGCGCAGCGGCGGCGTACCTCGGCACCTTGCGGCTCTCTACCGTGAAGCCCGCTTGGCTCAGCCGCCTGACCAACGTGGGGTCGTCGCCGACCGACCAGTACACGACGCTGCCTCGCGGCTTCAGCGCGCGAGCAACGAGGGCCAAGCCGGGGCCGCGATAGAGGCTGCTGTTGCCGGCGGTGTTCATGGCCGTCGTCTCGTTGTCGGCGTCGAGCAAGATGGCGTCGAAGCGCGCGCTGCTCTGGGCCACGACGTCGGCGACGTCTCCCAACGCAATCTCGGTGCGGCCATCGGCCAGCGCCGCGCTCGCCAACGGGTACGCCGGGTTGCGGTTCCACTCGACGACTTGGGGCATCAGCTCGGCCACCACCACTCGGGCGTCGTGGCTCAGGTTGGCGAGCGCGGCCCGGAGCGTGAAACCTAGGCCCAATCCGCCGATCAGCACGCAGGCGCCCCGGCGGCCGAGCAGCGGCTGGCAGCCCACCACGCCCAGCTGCTCCTCCGAGAAGGCGTGGCGGGTCGACATCAGCTCGCGGCCGTTGACCCAAATCATGTAGTGACCGTCGCGCTCGACCAGGGCCTGCACGCTGCCGTCGGGCGTCGTGACCTGCTCGAGCACGGTGGCCTTCTTCATCGCCCAGAGCCGTGCCGGAGGCTTTTGCGAGCGTCAAGGTGGTCACAGTTTGGCGCCTCCGACGATGAGCTAACGAGATGCTCAGGCGCAAGGCGAGGCTGATGTTGGTTACGGGCGCGCTCGTGGGGCTGGGCTGCGGCGCTCAGCCGCGCTCGCCCGAGGTGGCCGTTGCCGCTCCGCGCGCCCAGCCCGCTCGCCCGCCGGCTCCCGCCCTCGAACCGTTCGCCGTCGACGCCGCGCCGAGCGCCTCGACGGCTCCGGCTTGCCCCAAGGACGCGGGCCCCACCGCCGTAGCGCTACCGGCGCGGCCCACGCTGGGTGACTTCTGGATCGCGCTCGCCGCCCAGGTCGACGCGCTGGATACCAGCGCGCTCGGGCCCAGCTTCGAGGCGTTCGCGGCGAGCCACCACACCGACGCCAGCTCACCCGAGCTGCGCCGTGACTTCACGCGGCTGTGGGCCATGTTCGAAGCAACGCGCGACGGCGGTTGGTGGCGGCTCCGCTGGAGCATCACCGATCAAGAGCCGTCGTCGGTTCGGATCTGGAAGGCTTGGATGCGCTCGCCCATGACCCAAGGCTTTGCAACGGCGAGCGCGGTGGCCGAGTGCGACGAGATCAGCGCGCTGTTCAGCGTAGCGGCGCGTCGGGTGGGGGTGCACGGGGTGGGGCTGTTCTATCCGACCTGGAACCACGTGATCGCCGGCTGGGCCCCGGCCGAGCTCGAGCAGACGGAGCGAGGCGGCGTCGTTCTGATCCCGACGACGCAGATCTTTCAGGGTTGCGCCGCGACCTTCGACCAGACGTCGTTCAAACCGCCCCGACGCGTCTACGAATTTCCGCGCGTCGACGTCAAAGACAGCGTCGAGCTCCCCGCGCCGCTGGCAGATTTTCTGCTCGAGCAGGTGCGGGCCTACGGCGAGGCCTCACCCGCGCTGTTGGCGCTGGTCCGGGCCAAGCGCGCCGAGCTGCTGCAGTCGTCGCTAGGTGACTGCCACGACTACCGCCGCCGCCTGCAGGCCGAGATCGGGCCAAACCTCAGCTGCGCCGACCGCCGCGCGCTGCACCACTTGGCCACCGTCGAGCTCCATCGCCCCGAGCTCAGCGAAGCAGAGACGCTGGCGTTCCTCGCCGAGCGCTAGGCTCCCCGAAGCCGGCCGGGCTCGCCGTCGCGTCGGCAGTGACCGACCTTCGGGCCTCAGGAAGTACGGTGTGGACCACCATTCACCGGACGGGGCCACAGGGCGCTGAATGCTTTGGCGACCGGCTCGGCACCTTTGAGCCATGAATCGCGCTCGCAAATCGGCTCCTCACCTTCGGCGCGCACTGACGGCGCCGTTTACCGTGCTCCTCGGTGTCGCGGCCGCCTGTGGCGAGTCTGGAAAACCGTCCACGCCGGGGACCGAGGCGGGCAGCCCGAACAGCGCGGCGGGAGCGGGAGCGGGGGCGGGGGTAGGAGCGGGGGCCGGGGCCGCCACGAGCGGTGCCTCCGCGGGTGGCGCGGGCGCGATGGCGCCGACCGGCGGTGTCCCGACCGGAGGCACCGCGGGCGCGGCGGGGGGCGCTCCACCCGTCGTGGAGCAACCGGGCATCTTGGAGGTCGCGGGCGGCAAGCTGCTCATCGAGGTGTGCGCCGCCGACTTGATCCGCGTCGCCTTCGCCAAAGACGCCGCCTTCTTCACCCGCAAGAGCTTGATGGCGGCGCCCAAGCGCTGCGAGGGCGCGCCCTGGCAGGGCGCCGACAGCGAGGCCAAGGCCACCATCACCACCGCCAAGCTGAGCGTGAGCGTCGACAAAACCAGCGGCGCCGTGTCGTTCGCCGACGCCGCCGGCAAAGCGATCGTCGCCGAAAAATCCGGCGGGCGCGTGCTCACGGCCGCCACCGTGCATGGAGAAGCAACCCAGAGCGCGCGCCAAGAATGGGAGCCGAACGAAGGCGAAGCGCTGTTCGGCCTCGGTCAGCATCAGCAAGGCTTCGTCAACCTCAAGGGTTATGATCTGGATCTGTACCAGTACAACACCAACGTGGTCATTCCATTCTTGGTGTCGAGCCGCGGCTACGGCATCTTGTGGGACAACACGTCGTTCACGCGCTTCGGCGACTTGACGGAGGCGGTGCCGCTGCCCGGCGCCACCGGCCTTTATGCGACGAATCCAGCCTATCCGGGCGACGTGGAGCCAGGGGCCGGCAGCGTCACGTGGAGCGGGCAGGTGCAGGCGCCCAGCACGGGCGACTACGTCTTTCAGACTTACGCTTCCGGCAACGTGAAGCTCACCGTGAACGACCAGGTGGTCATCGACCACTTCCGGCAAGGCTGGCTCGCGGCCACGGAGCTGGGCCGCGTGAAGCTCGAGGCCGGCAAGAGCTACCCCGTGAAGCTGGAGTGGACGAGCGACATCGACGTCAACGTCATCAACCTGCGCTGGAAGCCGCCGGTGGCCGCGCCCAGCACATCGCTGTGGTCGGAGGTCGCGGACGGCACCGACTACTACTTCGCCTACGGCCCCGACATCGACGGCGTGATCGCGGGCTACCGCCGTGTCACCGGCGAAGCGACCATGCTGCCTCGCACCGCTTTCGGCCTCTGGCAATGCCGCGAGCGCTACAAGTCGGCGCAAGAGAGCTTGGACGTGGTGAAGAGCTACCGCTCGCGCGGCATTCCGCTCGACAACATCGTGCAAGATTGGCAGTACTGGGAGCCCGCGGGCTGGGGCTCACACGCCTTCGACGCGGCTCGCTTTCCGGATCCGGCGGGTTGGATCGGCCAGCTGCACGACGAGAACGTGCAGCTGATGATCTCGGTTTGGCCCAAATTCTACCCAGATACGGCCAATTTTACCGCCTTGAACGCCAAGGGCTTTCTGTACCAACCGGCCCTGACCGACAAGCTGAAGGACTTCGTCGGCTACCCCTTCACCTTCTACGATGCCTTCAGCGCCGAAGCGCGCGCGCTGTACTGGCAACAGATGAAGACTCAGCTCTTCGACAAGGGCGTCGACGCCTGGTGGCTCGACGCCAGCGAGCCCGAGACGGTAGAGGGGCCGCACCCCAGCGAGGCCAAGCGCCGGAACGACTACCAGACCCACATGACGCCCACCGCGCTGGGCAGCGGCTCGCGCATGGAGAACGCGTATCCGCTCGTGAACAGCCAAGCCGTGTACGAAGGGCAACGCGCGGCCAAGGCTGACCAACGCGTGTTCATCCTGACTCGCTCCGCGTTCGCGGGGCAACAGCGCTACAGCGCCGCGATCTGGTCCGGTGACATCACCTCCACCTGGACGTCGTTCAAGAAGCAGATCGCGGCCGGCGTCGGCTACTCGGTGTCGGGGACGCCTTACTGGACGGTCGACAGCGGAGGCTTCGCCGTACCGACGAAATTCACCGACGGCGCGAACGCGGAAGAGTGGCGCGAGCTGAACACTCGCTGGTTCCAGTACGCCACGTTCTTGCCGCTGCTGCGCGTGCACGGCCAAACACCGAACCGCGAAATGTGGGAGTTCGGTGGAGATACGAGCCCGGCCTACGCGGCCCAGCTCAAGTTCGATCGGCTTCGCTATCGCATGCTGCCTTACGTCTATTCGTTGGCCGGCGCCGTTACCCACGAAGCGGGCACGATCTTGCGCCCGCTGGTCATGGACTTTCGCACCGACGCGGCGGCGCTCGACGTCGCCGATCAGTTCATGTTCGGTAAGGCGTTCTTGGTCAGCCCCGTCACGACGTACTTGGCGCGTGAGCGCTCCGTCTACCTGCCCACGGCTCCGGGCGGCTGGTACGACTTCTGGACCGGCGCGGCGCTCGCCGGCGGTAAGGCGGTGACGGCTAGCGCCGCCTTCGACGCCATGCCGGTGCACGTGCGCGCTGGCTCCATCGTGCCGTTCGGTCCCGAGCTGGCTTACACGAACGAGAAGCCGGCCGACCCTCTCACGGTGTACGTGTACGCCGGAGCCGACGGCGCCTTCACGCTGTATGAAGACGACGGCCAGACGTTCGCCTACGAAACCGGCGCTTTTGCCCGCATTCCCCTGACCTGGAACGACGCCACCAAGACGCTGACCTTGGGCGCGCGCGAAGGCACCTTTCCGGGCATGCTCGCGACGCGCATGGTGCAGGTCGTGCTCGTCTCGGCCAGTAAAGCCGTCGGCTTTTCTTTCACGCCCACCGCCGACAGGACCGTGAGCTACACCGGCGCCGCGCAAGACGTCGTCTTGCCCTGAGTCATTCGCCCAGCTCGAGCACGCCGAATGAGCCGGGTACGTGAAAGTCCGGCTTGGCCGTTTCGGGATCGACCCACGACATCCAGCCGAAGCGCACGCCTCCGCTGGGCTGGCGCGAAAACTCGGCCCGGTACAGCCCCGCCAAGAGCTCGTTTGCGCCCGCCCTCAGCACCCCGAGCTCGCGTAGAAAAGCGAGCGGCAGGCTGCCCTCCACCCAGTAGCGGTCGCCGTCGATTCGCTGGGCAAGCTCCAGCCCGGACCACACGAACGTATCGTCGAGCTGCCGGTAAGTGCGCGCGCGGTAGCCGTACACGTCGCCGCTGGGGCTCATCTCCAAACAGAAATAGGGGTTCAAGCCCAGGTCGGTGGCGAAGAAGAGCTCCACCCGGTCCGAGCCCAGCACCCGCTCCTTTTCGCTATTTCCGGCGCCCAGCACCAGATCTTCGTCGCGGCAGTCGAAGCGAAAATGCAGGCGCTCCGGCGTCCACAGCGCGCGAAATTCCGTCGGCGCCGGCGCGGTCTCTTCCCAGGGGAAGCTGAAGTCGCTCAGGCACGCCGCGCGCGGCCAGTCGATGGCACCGCGGGCGGGCCCTACCCGGTAACGTTTCATGGCCTGCGAGCGTTCTTATCACGCTGCGCTATGGTGGGCGCCATGCGAGCCGGTCGTGACAAAAAGAAGCTCAAGAAACAGCCCGGTGCCGAGCGCCCCAAGTTTGGTCCGGCCGCGTTCTTGTCGGGCTCGCCTGAGCAAGTGCAAGCCCTCTGCAACGACTTGGCCGAGGTCGCGGCCGAGCGCTTCAGTGACCTGACCGGCACCACTTGGGTCAGCGTCGGCCAATCGCTGGCCCGCCAGCTGCGGGAGCTGGGTCACGACTTGATGAGCTTCGAGGACACGCCCGAGCACCAAGAGTGGCAGACCACCTGGCATCACCCGAAGGGCACGTTCGTGTTCACGCTCGAATTTCGAGCGCCTTACGCCGCCACCGTCACCTGGCAGACCGACGACCGCACGTTCACGGCCACGCGCTGAGCGTCTACTTCTTGCTCTTCTCGTCTTTGGCCGCCTGCTCCTCGGCCTGCTGCGCTGCGGCCTCTTTTTGCTCGCGCTCGGCCGCGGCCTTCTCCTCGGCTTCTTCCATCTCTTCGGTCTGGCAGTGCAGCGCCTTGCCTCCAATGAACACGTCGTGCTGCGAGCTGGTGCCCACGGGCCCGCTGCGCTCGGCCTCAATGAGGGCAAAGTTCGCCTTCAGCTCGGCGGCGTGATTCCGAAAGTCGTTCTCGGCGCCAGCGCGCGCTTCTTTCTCGTCGCCGCTGCGCGACGTGCCGTTGATTTTGCCGAGCACGTCGCAGTGCAGCGGCTTGTCGCTGTCGTGCACCACCTTGACACTCTCGGCCTTGGGCTCGAGCGCTACCACGTTGGCAAAGCAGCCCGACAACACGACCGACGTCACGAACAGCGCCTTTTTGAGCATGTAATGCACTCCTGACACCCAGCCGAGCCAAAACCCAGGGTCCTGTCAAGGCCCCTTTCCGCCTGCCGGTAGATGGGGCATAGCCAGGTCGTGGCCACGGTCGAGATCACCAAGCACTTGTGGGAGTTCTTGCCTACGCTGCGCGACAAAACGTTGACCGTCGAGGCGAGCACGGTGGCCGAGGTCGTGCGCGAAGTGGAGCGCATCGCGCCGGGCTTTGCCTACTACATCTGCGACGAGCGCGGCTGCCTGCGTACGCACGTCAACATCTTCGTGGGCCAAGAGCGCATCTTGGATCGCACGCGGCTCAGCGATCCGGTCGATGCGAGCTCACGGGTCTTGATCATGCAAGCGCTCAGCGGCGGCTAGGCCGCCGCACGTAGGAGGATGAATGCGCGTTCTGGTTGGCACTCGCAAGGGCACTTTTTTCGTCGAAAAATCCGCAGGAAGCTGGCGGCCGCGGCTGGCCGGGCACGCCGGCGTGGGCGTCAATTTCGTGGTCGAAGATCCGCACACGGGCGAGCTGTGGGCTGCGCTCGGCCACGGGCATTGGGGCGCCAAGCTCTCGCGTTCGGCCGACGGCGGCGCCACCTGGCTCGACGCGGCGCAGATCAAGTATCCGGCCGGCGCCCGCTACCTGGCCCCGCCCGATCCGGACCCCAACGCTAGCGAAGAGGACGCGCAAAAGGGGCCCACGCTGCGCGACGCCACGTTGCTGAAGCTGTGGGTCATCGCCTTTGGCGCGCCCGGGCAGATCCACGTCGGCACCATTCCGGGCGGGCTCTTTAGCAGTCGCGACGGCGGGCAGAGCTTCGAGCTGAACCTTGGTCTGTGGAACCACGAGTCGCGCGGCGGCGATCTGTTCGCTGGTCGTGGCACTGGCCACACGCACTGGTTCGGCACTCCGGCCTCGGAGGGCGAGTTCGCGGCTGGCATTCATTCCATCGTCGTCGACCCGCAGCGCCCCGAACGCATGTTGGTCGCGGTGTCGACCGCGGGCGTGTTGGAAACGTTGGACGGTGGCCAGACTTGGCGTGGCCGCAACCAAGGCATGCTGAACGACTACCTGCCCGAGCCTGCCGCCGAGTGGGGGCACGATCCGCACTTCGTGACGCAGTCGGCGGGGCAGCCCGAGCACGTGTGGCAACAGAACCACTCCGGCGTCTTCTACAGCTCGGACGGCGCGCAAACCTGGCACAAAGTCAGCCGCCCCGAGCAAGGCGTTCATTTCGGTTTTCCCGTCGCGGTCGACGAGCAAGACGGCAAGACCGCGTGGCTCGTGCCGGGCAAAGCCGACATGCAGCGCATGGCCATCGACGGCAAGCTGTTCGTCGCCCGCACCCGTGACGGTGGTCAGACTTGGCAAGAGCTGCGCCGCGGCCTTCCGCAAGACAACGCCTACGACGTCGTGTACCGCCACGCTTTGGCCAACAAGGGCTCGTGCCTGGCGTTCGGCAGCACCACCGGCAACCTCTACCTGAGCGAAAACGCCGGCGACGACTGGACCTGCGTCGCCAACAACCTGCCTCCCATCTATAGCGTGCGGTTCGGCTGACGCGTCCGCTCCACTCGCAAATGCCCTTTCACTTCGCTCAGCTCGTTGGACACTATCGCCTGGTCGTTTCGCCGGAGCTGCTCGAGTTCGTCGAGCGCACGTTCGTCGAGCCGGCTCCGCCGGCCGAGCAAGCTGCCATCCGCGCAGAGGCCTTGGCCGAAGCGGCCGCCGCTCAGCTCGTGATCGAGCCCGACGGAACCCTGATTTCGCGCACCGACGCCGCCGAGCTCTACCGGATTTCGCTGGAAATTCCGCAAAACCTGGTGGAAGAGTTGAGCTTCGAAAAGGCGCCCGGTCACGTTGTCACGCTGCGCTTGCTCGACGCCAATAGGTTGCTTGCCGAGCAGCCCGGCAAACCGAACGCCATCTTCGAGCGCGCTCAGCGTGAACCGTGAGCTTTCGCTCAGCCAGGCCGGCTCTGCGCCGCGTCGCGCGGCGGCCCCAAGCGCCGTTTCGTCTTGCGGGAGCCGGCGACGGTGGCGGCCGGCTCCTCGACGATGGAGTCGGGCGTCTCTTCTGGCGCGGCCGCGGCGGCGCTCTCGCCCGCTTCGGTTTCGGACGGAGCGGCGGCTTCGGCGCTGGGCGCTTTGGCGCCGTTGGCTTTGCGAGGCTTGCCCGCGCGCGGCAGGGCAATGCTGGCCAGCTGCTGGCTGAGCGCTTCGTCGTGCTCGGCGTAGACGCGCGCGTACGCTAGCGCGCGCTGCGCGAGCAAGAGCAGCGCGTCTTGCCGCTCGGCCAGGGTTTGTTTGAGCTCGTTCAAGCGCGTTTCTTGCTGGGCAACGGCGCTGGCCGCGCCCTCCACCTCGGACACCAAGCTGGCCAGGCCCGCCGCGTCGACGTCGGCGAAGCGCACGCCGGAGAGGGGACCCTGAAAGAGCTGAAGCACGGCTTGCACGGGAGCAGACAGCGAAGTCATCGGGCCACGGAGCATACGTTCAGTGCGCGCCCTACGCCAGCCGAAAAAGCGCTCGCGGACGCCGCTCGGCGTTCGCAAAGAGGCCGCTCAGCGTTCGCAAAGACGCCGCTCAGCGTTCGCAAAGACGCCGCTCGGCGTTCGCAAAGAGGCCGCTCAGCGTTCGCAAAGAGGCCGCTCGGCGTTCGCAAAGAGGCCGCTCGGCGTTCGCAAAGAGGCCGCTCAGCGTTCGCAAAGAGGCGGGGTGGCGGGGGCGCTCCGCAGAGCAACGTAAGGCGGGTAGAGATCGGCCGAGTAGTGCTCGACGATGTCGAGGTACGCCTGGCGCGCTTCTTCGACGCGCCCCGATTCCCAACGGATGTCGGCGGCGGCGATCAGCGCCGGGACATAATTGGAGTTGGCGTCGATGGCGGCCTTGAAGTGGGCGTCTGCCAAATCGATGGTGCCGCGCAGCAGCTCGAGCTCGCCCAAGCCGCTGAGGGCTTCGCTGTCGCGCGGGGCGCGCGCCAAAATTTGGCGATACATCCGCTCGGCGGAGGCGATGCGATACTGCCGCTGCTCGGCCCGCGCGCGGTAGAGCGCCCAGCGGCGCTCTTCCTCGGCGCTCGGGGGCTTGCGGAGCGGAGGGGGCGCGACGCTGGGCGTGGTTTGCGGCGCGGCCTCGGGCGCGACGCTGGGCGTGGTTTGCGGCGCGGCCTCGGGCGCGGCGGCGGGCAAGTTGGCGGCGGGCAAGTTGGTGGCGGTCTGGGCGGGCGCTCGCGCGCTCGGCGCCCGTGCTGCGGCGTGCGGCGCTTCGTGCGTGCGGCGCAGGGACACGACGGCAAACGCGATGCCCACGCCCACACCAAAGCCGATGCTCAGCGAAGCCGAGAGCGACGCTAGCTTGCGTCGGGCACGCGGGGGAGGGCGGGGCGGCGGCTCGGAGCCCTCGGCGTGCGGCGCCAGCGAATCGAGCGTGGGGCTTGCGTGGACGCGAAACTGCCGGAGCGTGTCTGGAAAGCCGGGCCCGCTCGGGTTGATCACGCCGAGCGCAAACGCCTCTTCACGCTCGTAGTCGCGGCTGAACGGCATCACGCTACGCATGGCGGTTGGGTCGCTGCCACGCAGCTCGATGCGCGCCCCGCAGAACACACAATGCACGTGCCCCACGTCGGAAGGAATCATCGAGTCGTCGTCGAACTCGCTGGAACAAGCCGTGCAGAAGTGCGTCATGGACCCACCGAAAGACCCGCGAACGTAGCAACACCGAACTCGATTAGGAAAGGCTCTATCGAGTGGTCCGCCGTCAGAGCACGCCGAGCCGAGCGGCCGAACGAGGCGCGGCGAAACGCCACGACACGTGAAGCATTCTCTGGCCAACCGCGGCCCCGGTGGGGCCGTGCTACGCCACCTTCATGCAGGTGCCGCCGTGATGCGCGAAAAGCTGAAAACCTTGCTCGAAGAGTACGGGCGCATCGCGCTCTGGGTGTACTTGGTGATCTGGGTGAGCGTGTTGGCCGGTTTTGCCATCGCGATTTCGGCGGGCTTCAACGTCAAAGACGGAGCTGCCGCCGGCATGGGGGTGCTGGGCGCCGCATGGGTGGCCACGAAGCTGACGCAACCGCTGCGCATCGGCGCGACGCTGCTGCTCACGCCCGCCGTCGCGGCCGTGCTCCGCAAATGGAGCGCGCGCAAGCCCGATCGAAAATCGGACGCCGTGCCTTAAGGTCCGCCCGAGATGGGCCAGCCGTCCTCGTCCCAAACGAGCTCGGCAATGCGGAGCACGGACTGGCCGTTGTTGTTGGCGTCGTACGAATGGTAAACGTTGAACGCAGCCGTTTCGGTGAAGACCACGGCGTTGTGGCCGGGCCCGCGGTAGCGGTCGCCCCCTTTGACGAGCAGCGTGCCGCCGCCCTGCAAGAGCGCCACGCCGTCTTTGTCGACGTACGGGCCGGCCACGTTCGCCGAGCGGCCGACGCGCGTGTTGTAGGTGCTGTCAGCGCGTTTGCAGCACAGGTCCCAAGACATGAACAGGTAATAGAAACCGCAACGGCGCACGATGAACGGAGCCTCCAGCGCGCCACCATTGCTGGGGCGAGACGCGAGCGCCGTCAACGACGTGCCGGCGCGCGCGCCGGTTTCGTCGAGCTGGATCAGCTTGATGCCACTCCAGAAGCTCCCGAACGCCAGCCACGGTGTACCCGCTTGGTCGACAATCACGTTCGGATCGATGGCGTTCCAGTCGTCTTTGGTGCCGGCGTTCGAGCACACCACCTGCCCTTTGTCGGCCCAGGTGCCGCTGGTGAGCGACGCGCGCGTGGCGTGACCGATGCATGAATGGTTGCTGCCGAACGTCGAGGCCGAATAGTACAGGTGGTACAGGCCGCCGAAGAACGAGATGTCCGGCGCCCACAAGTTGCTGACTCCCGGGACGGCGGCTGCAATCCAGCTGGGGCGGGTGCTGCTGCTGAACACGTCGGGCGCGTTCTGCCAGGCCAGCATGTTGGTCGACGTCTTGGCGCCGAGGTTGTTGCCGGTGCTGAACAAGTAAAACCGGCCACCTGCGGGCATCATCACCGGATCGTGCGTGTCCAGGCTGCCCGACAAGGTGAGCACCTGGGGCGGCTTGCTGGCGTCGTAGTTGGCGATGTCACAGCGCTCGTTCGCGGGCGGCGCGCCACCCGCACCGCCCAGGCCGCCCTGACCTGCGGCGCCGCTGCTGCTGCCGCCCGCGTTGCTGCCGCCGCCACCGCTGGAGCTGCCGGCGCTGCTGGCGCGCCCACCTTCACTGTCACCGCCGCTCCCCGCCATCGCGTTGGCGCCGGCGGCTCCGCTGCTGATGGGTGCGCTACCGCTGGCGCCGCTGCCTCCCGCCGCCATGCCGGCGCTGCCGCTGCCCGCCGTGCCCGCTGCCTGCCCCGCAGCCGCCTCGACCGGCGCATCGCTCGCGGGCGCGCAGGCCGAAACCAGCAGGCATAAGCCTGCCAGTAAGCCGCCGGGCCGAAGCTCAGGTGCGGGCCAAAGTCGGGGCGGAGCTGGAGACAGGGGTGGAAGCCGACGAAGCGTCACACCTCGTAAGAGGGTTCTCGCCAGAAAACCTGACCAAACTTTTGCCGCACCAGCCCGGTGGTGCCGCATTTGGCGGGCGGCGCGCCCCCTGTGCCACAATCGCGGGTGTGAAGGTGCCCGACCGTATCGGCCAAGTCATCGGCCAGCGCTACGAGCTTGTCGAAATTATCGGTCGTGGCGGGCAAGGCACCGTCTACGAAGCGCTCGATCGCTGGATGCCGCGCAAGGTCGCGCTGAAAATCTTGGGCTCGAAAGCCGCGCGCGAACCGCACGTGGTGGAACGGCTCATGCGCGAGCAGCAGGCCATGATCGTGCTCAAAGGCACCTCGGCGGTCGAGCTGTTCGACGTGTGCCGCGGCAACGACGGCGAGCTGTGCTTGGTGATGGAGCTGCTCTCGGGGGTCGATCTCGACGAGCACCTGTACATGCTGGAGCAACGCCGCGAACGCATGTCGCTCCCGCGCGTCGTGGAGATCTTCGACCCCATCGTGAGCACGCTCGAGGCCGCGCACGCTGCCGGCATTTTGCATCGCGACCTCAAGCCCGCGAACATCTTCTTGCTCGAGGGCGGGGGCGTCCGGCTGCTCGACTTCGGCTTGGCACGGCTGAAGAAATCGGCGCCCTTGACCGCGGCCGGCACCGTGATGGGCTCCCCCAGCTTCATGGCTCCCGAGGCCTGGACCGGCGTCTCCGATTTGCTCGATCAGCGCGCCGACGTCTACGCGCTCGGCGTCATTCTGTTCCGCGTTCTGGCCGGCGAGCTGCCGCTGAGCGGCGCCAGCTTGCAAGAGAAATTCCAGAGCACGACCACCGGCGCGCGCCCGAGCCTGCTGCGCTTCCGCCCCGACTTGCCGCGCTACGCGGACGACTGGGTGGCGCTGGCGCTGGCCATCAATCGCGACGAGCGCTTCGGCAGCGTGCGCGCGCTCTGGAATGCCTTCTTGTCCACCTTCGAGATCGAGTCGCCCAACCCGCCCAAGCGTGAATCGCTGTGGGCCGCCGCGAAGGGCGCCGTGCAACAGTTGGTGCGCGCCGGCGTGGCCGCGCCGCCGCCCGCCGCGGGCAGCGCGCCGCCCAGCGTGAGTAACGACGAGCCTTCGTTCGCGCGCGAGGCGTTGGCCCAAAGCGCCTTCCGCAACGTGACTGCCTCCGGCGACGCCGGTCCCGAAAGGACCCTCGAGCTTAGCGCGAGCGATCTGAAGCCCGCTGCGCCACCGCCACCGCCCAAGCCCGCGGCCCCGCCCCGCCACGTCGAGAAGACGCTCAGCATGAGCGACGCCGATCTGGTTTTCGAAACAAAAGCTTCGCCTCCGCCGCCCCCGCTCCCGCCTCGACGCGACAAGTGAGCGAGCGCGCGCGCCAAAGCTCGCCACGCCCTGACCCGCGAACGCCGCAGGGATGCCCCACCGACCCCTGACCAACCCGAGACAGTGGGGCTGCCACTTCCCAGCCCGATTGCAGAAGCTGCCGTAGCGGCCTTCGGTGCAGCCGAGCGTGGTACGCTTGCCGGCGCCATGTCAGAGCGTGAGCCCTCCCAGCGTGGTGAGCATCAGAGCCAGGCGGACCGCACGTTGCTCGGGGTGGCGCCGCCGCGCATCGACAACACGGTCGAGTCATCGGCGCGAAGCCCCGTGTTCGTGCGCTCGGGCACCTCCTCGGCGGATGTCGAGCCGTCGCCGTTGCCGCGCGCGGCCTCGCCCAACCCGCCCTTGCAACCTCTCGGCGGCACGCCTGGCGGTTCGGAGGCGCCCGGAGCGCTCGCCGACGCCGGGCTCAAAGCTCGGGCGCTGGCCATGCTCAACTCGCCGGCTCGCGTGGGCGGCACGCAGCTAGCGCTGTGGAAATTGCTCGTCCCCGGCTTGGCCGCCCTGCTGGCCGTCGCGGTCGTGCTGGTGAAGGTGCTGGGCTCGGCCTCCGGGGCTGCGCCCAGCGTCGCCCCGAGCGTCGCGGCCGCGCCTGCTCCTGTCGGCGCCGAGGCCGCGAGCGCTCCGTCGGCCACGTCCGGCGAGCGCAAGCCCGCGGCCGCCTTGACGGGGCTCGAAGGCAAAGCGCCAGAGACGCTGAGCTCGAGCGAGCTGCTGCGGCTGGCCGAGGCTCGCGTCGAGCGCGAGCGCGAAGCCGCGCGCGCCCTCCGGCTCCAGCTCGAGGGCACGCCGGCCTTGGCCAAAGACAAGGCCGCGCAGGGCCAGCTCATGCGGTTGGCTGCCGATCCGGACACGGCGCGCGAAGCGCTGGCCGCCATGACCCAGCTCGAAGCGCCGCTCGGCGCCGACCTCTTGTACGAGGTTTGGACCGGCACGCAGGTCCGCAACGAGACGACGGAGCTGGCGCGTACGCTTCTCTACAGCACCGACGTTCGGCCCAAGGCGTCGGCGGCGCTCAGCGTGGCGCTCGAGCTACGGCAGGCCGAAACCTGCCCGCAGTACCTGGCGGCCCTACCCAAAGCCTTGAAAGACGGCGACCGCCGCGCGTTGCACCTGCTCAACAAACTGCAAAATAAGCGCGGCTGCGGCCCCAAAAAGGCTCAAGACTGCTTCACCTGCCTGCGCGAGCAGAAAGACGAGCTGGCCGCCACCATCAACGCCGTAAAGAGCCGCCGCCCGCCCAGCTACGCGACTCCGTAGCGCTGTCTCCCCGCCCGCCCGCAGAGCGCCCGGCGGACGGGGGGCCGTGCTAGAGCACGCGCGCCGTGTCGGATTCGCTTGCCCCGCCCGCCGCGACCAAACAGCGGTCGCGCATCCGCTTTCCTCCCGAGCTGCCGATCTCGGCGCGGGTCGGCGACATCGTGGCCGCGCTGGGGCGGCACCAGGTTGCCATCGTGGTGGGTGCCACGGGCTCCGGCAAGACCACCCAGCTGCCGAAGCTCGCGCTCGAGATGGGGCGCGGCGGTCGCAAGCTGATCGGCGTGACGCAGCCGCGCCGCATCGCCGCCACCAGCGTGGCCGCGCGCGTCGCCAAAGAGCTCGAGTGCGAGCTGGGTCGCGAGGTCGGCTACCAGATCCGCTTCGAAGATCGCACCTGCGACGACACCTGGGTCAAGTTCATGACCGACGGCATCTTGCTGGCGGAAATCCAGGGTGACCGCACGCTCTCGGCCTACGACACGCTGATCATCGATGAAGCGCACGAGCGCAGCTTGACCATCGATTTCGTGCTCGGCTGGCTCCGGCGGATCTTGCCCGAGCGCCCGGATCTGAAGGTCATCGTCAGCTCCGCGACCATCGAGGCCGACCGGTTTTCGGAGTTCTTCGGCGGCGCGCCCGTCATTCAGGTCGAGGGTCGCACCTTCCCCGTGGACGTGCTGTACGAGCCGCCCGCGGAGGACGCCGACTTGCCCGACGCCGTCGCGGACGCCGTCGCCAACGTCACCGCGCTCGATCCCCGCGGCGACATTTTGGTCTTCTTGCCCGGCGAGCGCGAGATTCGCGAGACCGAGCAGGCGCTCGGCGCGCGCCAGCTGCGCCACACCGTCGTACAGCCGCTGTACTCGCGGCTCTCGGCGGCCGAGCAAGCCAAGGTGTTTGCCAGCATCCCCCAGCGCCGCGTGATCTTGGCGACCAACGTCGCCGAAACGTCGCTGACCATCCCTGGCATCGTGTACGTGGTCGACACGGGGGTGGCCCGGCTGTCTCGCTACGACCCTCGCACCGGCACCACGCGCCTGCAAATCGAGGCAATTTCTCAGGCTAGCGCCGATCAGCGCAAGGGCCGCTGCGGCCGCGTGCGCGAGGGCATCTGTGTGCGTCTGTTCGACGAGCAGAGCTTCGCCGCGCGCCCCGCCTTCACCGATCCCGAGATGAAGCGTACCGGCTTGGCCGGCGTCATCTTGCGCATGAAGTCGCTCGGCCTCGGCGACGTCGAAGATTTTCCGTTCCTGGATCCGCCGCATTCGCGCTCCATCAGCGAAGGCTACCGAGTGCTGCAAGAGTTGGGCGCGCTAGACGAGGAGCGAGCGCTCACCCCGCTCGGCCGGCAGCTGGCGCGCTTTCCGGTCGACCCTCGCATCAGCCGCATGATCTTGGCCGGCGCCGAGCACGGCTGCCTGGCGGAGATCTTGGTGCTGGCCGCGGCGCTGAACATTCAAGATCCGCGCGAGCGCCCGCGCGGCTTGGAGCAGAAGGTCGACCAGCTGCACCAGCGCTTTCGCGACGAGCGCTCGGATTTTGCCGGCTTGCTCGCGCTGTGGGCGTTCGTGCGCGAGCACGACAGCCGCGGCACCACGCAGCTGCGACGGGCCTGCAAGGAGAATTTCCTGTCGTTCTTGCGGGTGCGCGAGTGGCGCGAGGTGCACCGCCAGCTAGAAGACGTGGTGAAGGAGCTGCGCCTGCCGCTGCGCTCGCCCCGAGACCGCGCCAGCAAGGGCGCAAACGACCCGAACGGCGCGGCCAAGCCGAACGGCGCCGGCAAGCCGAACGGCGCCGGCAAGCCGAACCGCGCCGGCAAGCCGAACCGCGCCGCCCCCGCCAACGAAGGCCTGAGCGAGGCCCTGCACTTGGCGCTGCTGAGTGGCCTGCTATCCCGCATTGGGCAATGGAATTCGGAGCAGCGCGTGTACCTGGGCGCACGCCAAACTCGCTTCGCGTTGCACCCCTCGTCCGGCTTGGCCAAAAAGCCGCCCGCCTGGGTGATGGCGTTCGAGCTGGTGGAGACCAGCCAGTTGTTCGCTCGCACCGCCGCCAAAATCGAGCCCGAATGGCTCGACAAGGTCGGCGCGCACTTGCTGAAGCGCAGCTACTCGGACCCTCACTGGTCGGAAAAATCCGCGCGCGCGTCGGTGCGCGAGCACGCCACGCTGTTCGGCTTGCCCGTCTTGCGCGACCACAGCGTCGACTACGCCACGTTGTCGCCCAGCCGCGCGCGCTTGATGTTCATCGAGCATGCGTTGGTGCGCGGCGAGTACAAGAGCCGCGGGCGTTTTCAAAAGCAGAACGCGCAGCTATTGCGCGAGGTCGCGCGCCTGCGTGACAAAGCGCGCCAGAGCGACATGCTGGCCGACGACGAGCTCTTGCTCGCGTTCTTCGACCGCCGGCTACCCGAGACCGTCGTCAACGGCAAGACCTTCGAAGCTTGGCGCGAACGCGCCGAACAGACCAACCCCGAGCTCTTGTGGCTTGCCTGGTCCGACGTGCTCGCGCAAGACCAACAGCTGGTGCCCGAGCACTACCCCGACGAGCTCTTGATCCACGGCGTGCGGCTGCCCGCCAGCTACCGCTTCGATCCTTCGGCGGACGACGACGGCGTCACGCTCACGGTGCCGCTGCCGTTCTTGCCGCAGCTGGCCCGCGGTGAGCTCGATTGGACGATACCGGCCTGGCGCGAGGCGAAGATCGCGGCCCTGCTCGGGGAGCTGCCGCGCGCGCTCAAGCGAGAGCTTGGCAGTTTGCCGGAGCTCTCGCGCAAGCTCTCGTCGCACCTGCAAGGCCAGGAAGGGCCCATGCTCGCCGCGCTCAGCCGCGCGTTGTTCGAGCTGGCCGGCGCCGACGTGCCAGAAGAGGCGTTCCGGGTCGACGCCATTCCCGCCTACCTACGGTTCAACTGTCGCATCGTGGGTGAGCGTGGTCAGTTGATTGCCCAGAGCCGCGATGTGCCGGCGCTGCTCGAGCAGCACGCCGCGCTCGCGCGCGAAGCCGTGCGGCGCGCGCCCGCAGCCGCAGAGTGGGAGCGCTCCGACCTCGTCACCTGGGACGTGGAAGAGCTGCCGAGCTTCGTGGCCCGCACCGTGCACGGCGCCGAGCTGCGTTCCTATCCGGCCTTCGTCGAGCGCGATCGTTCGGTGTCGCTCAGCCTGTTCGAGACACCCGAGGCCGCAGACGCGGCGCACCTGGGCGGCGTGCGCCGCTTGCTGCAATTGGCCAGCAAGAGCCAGCTGAGCGCGCTCGCCAAGCGCGCCCCCCTGCCATTCACGCGGCGCTTGGGCCTGCCGGCGCCGCGCGCCGAGGCTGAGGCCTTTCGCGAGCTGGTGCTCGGGCGCGTCGTCAGCGCGGCCTTCGGGCTGCACGAAGGCGCGCCGCTACCGCGGAGCAAGCTGGCTTTTCAGCAGCTGTTGGCGGCGGGCCTGCCCCGGCTCGCGCCCACGTTCGAGCTGTTCACGCGGGCCATTGCCCAGGCCGCGGCGGAGCTGGACAAAACGCTGCGCGCGCTGGAGCAGGCCGCTCAGCAACCGAGCGGGGCGGCGGCCGTGGCCGACATCCGGCTGCAGCTCGAGCAGCTGTTCGCGCTGGACACGCTGCGCCACGCGGAGCTCGAGCGGCTGGAGCAGTTTCCGCGCTACTTGCGCGCGGCCCAAGCCCGCTTGACGCGCGCCATTCACGACCCGCGCAAAGACGCCGGCAAGGCGGAGCCGTTCGCGCCGGTGTGGCAGGCGTACGTGGCCAAGCGCCAGGCGCTGCGCGATCAGGTGGGCGCCCGCCGCTTCCACTTTTCCTGCGAAGAGTTGCGCGTCGCGCTGTTCGCGCCCGAGCTGAAGCCGGCGCAACCCGTCACGATCGCGTCGTTGAAGGTAACGCTGGCGGCGCTGCGTTGACCTCTCATGGCGCGTGAGCGCGCCCGAGCGTGTTCTTCTTGGCGCTGCTGCATTTCGACCCCGGCGCTGGCGGCCACGAATGCACGATTGCTCGGCCACGCGCGCCCGAGTTGAACCGTTATCGCGCTGGCGATACGCTGCGGCCCCTCGAGCGACTACATCGGCGCGGCCGACGAAATCTTCGCCGAAGCCTTGGATTGTCAGGCCCTCGCCGCCGTTTTTGGCGGGTGAGCCGCCTCCCTGTTGATTCCTGATTGAGCCGTTCAGAGTCTGAGTTATATCCGTAGTCGTGAGGTTGGCTCGGCTGGTTCCGGTGGCGTTGTGGTTGCTGGCGTGCGGCGGCAACGCCGCCCGAAGCGCGCAGCCTTCGCCCGCCACCGCCGGCACGGCGGGAGCGAGCGTCAGCGTAGCCGGTTCGGGCGCCGCTCCGGTCGAAGCCGAAGGCGGCGCGGGCGGCGTGAGCGCGGGCGGCGTGAGCGCGGGCGGCGTGAGCGCGGGCGGCGTGAGCGCGGGCGGCGTGAGCGCGGGCGAAGACGGCGGCGTACCGGGCTCGGCTGGCGCTGGCGGTGAGCTCGCCTTGCCGGGTTGCGTGGGGCTCGCTTGCTTGGCGGGGGCCGAGCTCCTTTACGTGCCCGATCGCGAATGGCAGTCTACCGGCAGCACGAGCCAAGCGGGTGAGCTCGCAGAAGCCGACTACCAGCCGCTCTTGGGGCCCACCTGGCGCGCGACCTTCTCGGCCGACGCGCAGGCCGTCGACCTGACCCCCAGCGCCGGCGGCGCCACCGTGCACGGCACGCGGACCCAGAAAGACCAAGATCGAGCGTTCTTCGAGCTCGAGCTCTTTGCCGGAGGCCGCTTCTGGGTCACGGCCAGCGCGAGCGAGCTCCACGCCGAGTACACGGCCTACGGCGCGGGAGCACCCATCGCCAGTAGCACGCGCGGCTTGCTCGTGGAGCCGTAGTCGTACAAAGAAGCAACTTGGACCGAACCGCAGTTTTCGTCGATGCCGGCTACGTCTTCGCGTCCGGCGCGCGAGCGCTCACCGGCGACAAGCTGCCGCGCTCGCAGCTGCACCTCGATCACGAGGCGGTGCTCCAGCTACTCGGGGCGCTGGTGCAAGAGCTGACGGGGCGGCCCTTGCTGCGCATCTACTGGTACGACGGAGCCTCCACCGGGCCGAACGCCGCGCACGTGGCGCTCGCTTACCGCCCCGACTTGAAGCTGCGCTTGGGCGGAGTGGACACGCACGGCCAGCAACACGGCGTCGACGAGCTGCTGGTGGCCGATTTGGTCACGCTGGCGAAGAACCGCGCGCTCTCGGACGCTGTCTTGGTGACGGGCGACGACGATCTGCGCGGCGGTGTCGAGCAAGCGCAAGAGCACGGCGTGCGCGTTCACCTGCTGGGCATTCCTCCGGCGCGCGACAACCAAGCGGCCGCGCTCGTGCAAGCCGCCGATCGCGTGCGCGAGCTGACGAAAGACGAGCTGCGCAGCTTCCTGAGTGTGCGCGCCGTTGGCGGCGCGGCCGTTACTTGACGACCACCGGCTCGAAGCAACGAATGTTGGTTTCGATCCGGAAGTTCGATTCGTCGGTGTGGCGCTCGGCGTGGAAGATGTCCATCTGGTAGGTGCCCCCAGGGCGGATGCCCAGCTCCGCGGCTTGCGCGTCGAAATCGATGGTGGCCGAGATGGGGCGGTGCGTGCCGCCCAGATCGAGCGCGAGCTTGCCGTTCACGAACACCCACATGTCGTCGTCACCCCGGAAGGTGAACTTCTGGCCGGCAATGTAGCCGAATTTCACGTGGCCTTCGGTGGTGAAGCTGAAGTTGTGCATCTTGCCCGGCGTGTTGCCGAAGCCCATGCCGTCGATGGGAAAGAACGCGGCCGTGTCGTAGGCGAGCTGCCCGGTGCCGTCGTCTTCCAGCGTGACGTCGATTTGGAACGTCTGGTTCACGGTCGCGTCGTCGCGGTACCATTGATCGAAGCTGGCCTGGCTGGTGATGACGCTATCGGGCATCCAGCCCTTCCAGTCGTCGCACGAAGCAAGGGCCAGGTGGTCCCAGTCTCCCTCGGTCACGCGCTTCTTGGTGCCGATGCCCGAGACGAACACCGGCTTGGTGTCGGGGCCCAGCTCGGGCGCGACCATGCCGCAGCCGATGTCGTTCAAGCCTTGGTATGACTCGAAGTCGGGGTGCGTACTAGGCTCGAAATCGCGCAGGGTGAGCTGCAGCACGGCGTCGCACTTTTCCACCGGCGCGTCGGGCAGGGGGCCCAGCTCGGGCCCGCCGCCGGTGTTGAGAACGGGTTGTTGCGGGGTGCTGCCGCTATCGCCCGTGCCCGGCGACGCTGTGTTGCTGCCGGGCTCCCCGCGGGAGCCGCTACCGCTGGCCGAGCAACCGCAAGCGAGGGCTACCAGGAACGCGCCCTGAGCGAGACCGCTGCCGGGCGCCAGGAGGGTCGTACGCATTCTCGAATCCTAGCATGGAACCGGTCCCATACAAGGTGGCTCGGGTCGCCGGATGTGGCAAAAAGATCATTAAATACATGGTGTTGGCGCGCCTCGAGGCGGGGGGCCTCGCGCCTGCCTCTGCGTTGGCGCCCGGCGTCGGCGCGCGCTTGCGGTCCGCGCGGCCCGGGTTCAGGTTACGCGCCTTGGCGGGCACTCGACCAACGTGACGCTGCGGCCTTACCAAACGCAAGCTATCGACGCCGTGCTCGCGGCGCGCCGACGTGGAGTGCGCCGCATGCTGGTCTGCTTGCCCACGGGGGCTGGCAAGACGGTCATCTTCTCGCGCTTGGCGCAGCTCGCTCAGCGTCAAGTGCTCGTGCTCGCTCACCGCGAAGAGCTGCTCTTTCAAGCTCGAGAAAAGCTGCAGCAGGCGTTGGGTGAGGGGCACGTCGTGGCCATCGAGCGCGGCGCCGAGCGCGCCGCCCGAGACGCCAAGGTGCTGGTGTGTTCCATCCGCTCGCTGCACGAGCAGCGGCTGGCCCAGGTCATGCGCGGCCGCAACCTGGGGCTCATCGTGTACGACGAGTGCCACCACGCCGCCGCCGAAGACAACTTGCGCGTGCTGCGCCAGCTGGGCGCCTTCGACGACTCTTGGACTGGCACGCTGCTCGGCTTCACCGCCACCACCGCGCGCGGAGACGGCAAGGGGCTAGACGCGGTGTTCGAGAGCATCGTCTACTCACGCTCGCTGCCCGAGCTGATATCCGACGGGTATTTATCGAAGCTGCGCGGCTTTCGCATCCGCACCAGCGCCGATTTGACGAGGCTCTCCGCCGCTGGGCTCGACTTCGCCGAAGACGAGCTGGCCGAAGCGGTGGACATCGAAGAGCGTAACGCGCTCGTGGCGCGCTCGATCCAGGAGCTGGCGCGCGACCGCCGGACCATCGCGTTCTGCGTGACGGTCCAGCACGCTCGGCACCTGTGCCAATCGCTCAACCTGCTGGGGGTCCCGGCCGGCTTGGTGCACGGCGCCATGAAGGGCGAGCGGCGCGCGCAGGCCCTGGCGGACTTTCGCGCCGGCGTAGTGCAGGTCTTGTGCAACGTCGCGGTGCTGACCGAAGGCTTCGACGATCCGGGAGTGTCTTGCATTGCCATGGCCCGGCCCACTCGCTCGGAGGGGCTGTACGCGCAGTGTGTGGGGCGTGGCACGCGCCTGTTTCCCGGCAAGCAAGATTGCCTGATCTTGGACTTCGTCGACGCTTCGCAGCTCAGCTTGTGCGGCTTGCCTTCGCTGTTCGGCGTGCCGCGCGAGCTGAATCTGGAGGGAGAAGACGTCAACCGCGCGCGCCAGATCTGGCAGCAAATCTTGCTCGACCACCCCGGCTTCGAGCTGGAGGCAGGGAGCTTCACTTTGCCCGAGATCCAAGAGCGCGCCCAAGGCTTCAATCCGCTCACGCTCGAGGCCCACGAAGACGTGCGCGCCATCTCGGGCAACGCGTGGTTCTCGCTCGGGCGGCATGGCCTGGGGCTACACTTCGAAAAGCGCCCCGGCGTGATCAGCGAGGTGACGGTGCTGGCGCGCGCGGCGCGCGGCAAGCGCTGGCAAGTGAGCATCGACGGCCGCGTGCAGGAAAATTTTTCGAGCATCGAGGCCGCGGTCGAGGCCGTCGACTACGAGCTCGGTCGCCGGGGCCCCGCCGTTGCGCGCTCGGCGCTCGAGGCCGCCCCGTGGCGCCCCGAGCGCGCCGATGCGCTACGGCTGGCCGTTTGGCAGCGCGTGAAGAGCGGGCGCGGAGGGTAGGTGAGGGGCTCCAACCCAACGAGAACTGACTCTTTCGACGTGAACAGGCGTTTCGGTTCTGAAAAGTCAGTTCGGTAGCGAACTGACTCTTCCGACGTGAACAGGCGTTTCGGTTCTGAAAAGTCAGTTCGGTAGCGAACTGACTCTTTCGACGTGAAGAGGCGTTTCGGTTCTGAGTTCGGTAGCGAACTGACTCTTCCGACGTGAAGAGGCGTTCCGGTTCTGAAGAGTCAGTTCGGAAGCGAACTGACTACTAGCGGCGCGCTCACGGCTCGCATCTCTCACGCGCCAATTTCGCGCTTCAGGCCGATCAGCGTGAAAAGCTCCATGCGCGAAGCTGCGTCTTTCAGGAAAATGCCGTGCAGGTTGCTGGTCGTGGTCCACGAACCGGGCTTCTTCACGCCGCGGTAGCACATGCAAAAATGTTGGCACTGCAAGATCACTGCGACGCCTTGCGGCCGCAGGTGCGTCTCGATGGCGTCGCTGATCTGCTTGGTCAGCTTTTCTTGCACTTGCAAGCGCTTGGCAAAGACATCGACCACGCGCGCCACTTTGCTCAGCCCCACCACGCGACCATCGGGAATGTACGCCACGTGGGCCTTGCCGACGAACGGCACCATGTGGTGCTCACAATGACTGAACAGCTCGATGTCGCTCACCAGCACGAGCTGGTCGTAGCCTTCGACCTCTTCGAACGTTTTGGCCAGGTACTCGGCCGGGTCTTGACGGTAGCCCGAGAAATGCTCGTCCCAGGCGCGCACCACGCGCGCCGGGGTCTCAAGCAGGCCCTCGCGCGCCACGTCTTCCCCTAGGTAGCGCAGCATGCCGCGCACGTTCTCTTCGGCTTCGGCCACGCTGGCCGAAGTGCGCTCTGGGGTGGCCAGCGACGCCCGCTCCGCGGCTCGCTTCGCCTTCGGCGCCTTCGACTGATGCTTACGTTTGCTCATGGTTGTCTCGGCGAGATCTAGGGCAAACGCCGAGCATCGACCAGCGCTACTTCACGAGCTCGGCCTTGAAGCGTTTGCCCTTGATGCGCCCTTGGTTGAGGCTTTCGAGGGCGCGTCGGCTCACGCTCTTGGCCACCGCTATGTAGGCGAACCGCTCGTGGATTTCGATTTTTCCGATCTGGTCCCCCGCCAAGCCGCCGGCTTCACCCGTCAAGGCGCCCAAGATGTCACCGGGGCGCAGCTTGTCTTTGCGACCGCCCGACAAGCGCAAGGTCTCCATTTTGGCGTCCCGCGCGGGGGGGGCGGCTTTGACGGCCGGCGCGCTGCGCTCTCGCGCCAGCGGCACCAACGCGCTGCCCGTGAAGAGCTCGATGGCCTCCAAGCGCGGCTGCTCCGCGCGCGAGCAGAACGAGACCGAGAGCCCAACGTTGCCCGCCCGACCGGTGCGGCCAATTCGGTGCACGTAGATCTCGGGCTGGTTCGGCAGGTCGTAGTTGACGACCAAGTCCAGCTTCTCCAGATCGATGCCGCGCGCGGCCACGTCGGTGGCGATCAGCACGCGCGTGCTGCCGTTACGGAACTTCGCCATCACCAGATCGCGCTCGCGCTGCTCCAGATCGCCGTGCAAGCTCTCGACGCTGCTGCCCAGGCTGGCCAACGACTTGGCGATGGCGGCCACGGTGAGCTTCTGGTTGGCGAACACCAGCGCCGATTCGTGCGGGTACTGCCCCAAAATCCAGCTGAGGGCGGCTGGTTTTTGCTCGCCGTCCACGTGCACGACCAGCTCTTTGGTCAGCGGGGCGGCCTCGGCGTCGTCTTCTTCGATGCTGATGCGGCGCGGCTCTTTTTGGTACTTCGTGCTGAGCTCGCGGATTGAAGCCGGGAACGTGGCCGAGAAAAATACGGTCTGCCGCTTGGGGGGCAAGGCCTTCAAGATCTTGCCAACGTCTTCTTGAAAGCCCATGTCCAGCATGCGGTCGGCTTCGTCGAGCACCACCGTGGCCACGCGGTGCACCTTCAACGTGCGCCGTTGCAGGTGATCCAAAATGCGGCCGGGCGTGCCTACCACGAGGTGCACGCCCTTCTCGAGCGCGCGCGTCTGATCGCGCACCGCTTCGCCGCCCGACAGCACGAGCACCGAGAGACCGGCCAGGTTGCGCCCCAGCTTGCGTAGCTCGCGCGCGACCTGCGCGCTCAGCTCGCGAGTGGGACAGACCACGACGCCGAAGACCTCGCGCCGCTCCAGGTCGAGCGCGTTGAGCAAGGGCAGGGCGTAGGCCGCGGTCTTGCCGCTGCCGGTCTTGGACTGCCCCACCAGATCTTGCCCCGCCAGCAGCGCTGGAATGGCGCGCGCCTGAATGGGCGTGAGCGCGGTGAAGCCGAGGTCGGCCACCACGCCCAAGAGCGCGGGTGAAAGTGCTAGCTCCGTGAACGTGCTCGGAGGCGCAGCCTCCGTCATGGAGTGCGCATGCTCATCGGACCCAAGAAATCACGCTTGCCCAGGCCGACGCCGTTGTGGCGCAAGATGGCGTACACGTGCGAGCTGTGGAAGTAGAAGTTCGGCAGCGCGTGCTCACGGAAGTAGTCGGCGCCGAGCATGAACTTTCCTTCCCAGCGCGGCTGGGTGACCTGGCGCGTGTCGGCGTCGGCGAAATCGGCGGCGGTGAAGGTGTCCAGGTACTCGATGACGCTCTTGGCGCGGGCGCGCAGCTCGTCCAACGTCTGTTCGGTGTCGGGGTGCTTGGGCGCTTCTTTGCCCGTCAGGCGGGCCGCCGCCAGCTTGGCCGTGTCACACGCCGTTTGCACCTGGCGGGCCAGCGCGAACTGATCGGGCGCTAGGCGCAGCCCCAGGAACACGTTCGGATCGAACGACTTGGCCGCGGCGTGGGCGTTCGCGGCTTCCAGCCACTTCTCGAGTTGTCCGAGCACTTTCTTCATCTGGCCAATCATTTCGAAGTACATGCGGCGCACCCTAGGCGCGAGCGGGCAGTGTTGGAAGGCTGCTCGCTAAAACCCCGCTATTTGCCAGCTCGTGGCGCTCTCGGGCGGCCACCGCCCGCTGAGCGTCAGCGCTCGCCGCTCTTCGGAACACCCCGCTTGCGCACGAGCGCACGAGCGCACGAACGCGAGCGGCGGCTAGTAAAATATTTCCGCCGGGCCGCGCGCGCGCGCAGCAGCTATTGCCGAGGTCAATTCGGAGTAAACTGGCAAGTTGGGAAATGCTCATCGCGTCCAGGTTTTGCGGTCCGCCTGCGTCGGCCAATGGCGGCTACTGCGCGGGGCTCCTCGCCAGCGCGCTGGAAGGCTCGGTCGAGGTGACGCTGCGCAGCCCTCCGCCGCTCGAGCGACAGCTGGAGCTACGCCGCGAGCCGGCGCGCGTGGAGTTGAAAGATGGCGAGCAGCTGGTGGCCGAAGCGCGCTGTGCCCCGCTCGACTTGCGCGTCCCTCCTGCGCCATCGTTCGAGCGCGCGGTCGAGCTTTCGCGTCACTACTGCGGGCACCGCCGGCACCATTTCCCGGGCTGCTTCGTGTGCGGTCCGGCTCGGGCCGCCGGCGACGGCCTGCGCATTTTTCCCGGCGGTGAGCGCGGGCACGAGCTAGTGGCCGCGCCGTTTCGGCCCGACGCCAGCCTGCGCGGTGAAAGGGCCGTGCTCGGGCGCGAATTCGTGTGGGCCGCGCTCGATTGCGTGGGCTACTTCGGCAGCGCGCTGCCCGACTACCCGGTGGCGTTGCTCGGCCGCATGACCGCGGAGGTGCTGGCGCCCATCGCGCTCGAGGAGCCGTGTGTCGTGATTGGTTGGTCGCTGGGCCGCGAAGGGCGCAAGCTGGAAGCGGGCACGGCCATCTTCGGCGCCGATGGCAAGCTCCGCGGTCGAGCGCGCCAAACCTGGCTCTTGCGCTCCAAGTCATTCGCGCCCCCCGCCTCGCCCGCGAGCCAGCAGCCTGGCTGAGGGCGTGGCCGGTCGCCAAAGTCAGGCGTAGCGAATCACCGTGCGGATCGATTTGCCTTCGTGCATCAAATCGAAAGCCTCGTTGATGCGCTCTAGCGGCAGCGTGTGGGTGATCAGCGGATCGATCTCGATCTTCTTGTCCATGTACCAGTCGACGAGCTTGGGCACGTCGGTGCGGCCGCGCGCTCCGCCAAAGGCCGTACCCTTCCACACTCGCCCGGTGACGAGCTGAAACGGGCGCGTCGAGATCTCTTGCCCGGCGCCGGCCACGCCGATGATGATGCTCTCGCCCCAGCCGCGGTGACAGCACTCGAGGGCTTGGCGCATCAGCGTGGTATTGCCCACGCACTCGAAGCTGTAGTCGGCGCCGCCGCCCGTGAGCTCCACCAGGTGTGGCACCAAGTCTTTGCCTAGGGTGGCCGGGTTCACGAAATCGGTCAGGCCGAACTTGCGGGCCATGGCCTCGCGCTCGGGGTTGATGTCGACGCCCACGATTTTGTCGGCGCCGGCTAGCCGCGCGCCTTGAATCACGTTCAGGCCGATGCCGCCCAAGCCGAACACCACCACGTTCGCCCCCGGCTCCACCTTGGCCGTGAACAACACGGCGCCGACGCCCGTGGTCACGCCGCAGCCAATGTAACAAATCTTGTCGAAGGGCGCGTCTTTGCGCACCTTGGCTAGGGCAATCTCGGGCAGCACCGTGTGGTTGGCGAACGTCGAGCAGCCCATGTAATGGTGGATCTTCTTGCCCCCGATGGAGAAGCGGCTGGTGCCGTCGGGCATCACGCCTTGCCCTTGGGTGGCGCGAATGGCGGTGCACAAATTGGTCTTTCGCGACAGGCACGATTTGCAGCCGCGGCACTCCGGCGTGTACAGCAAAATGACGTGATCGCCCGGGGCCACGCTGGTCACGCCGGCGCCCACCTCTCGCACGATACCGGCGCCCTCGTGGCCAAAGATGACCGGAAACAGTCCCTCTGGATCTGCGCCGGAGCGCGTGAACTCGTCGGTGTGACACACGCCGGTGGCTTTGAGCTCCACCAAGACCTCACCGGCCTTGGGCCCTTCCAGATCGACGGTCTCGATCACGAGCGGTTTGCCCTTCTCGTAGGCGACGGCGGCGCGGGTCTTCATGCCGCGCATTCCACCACGAAACCGCTCACCAAGGGATGGCTTTGCCGTCGCGAAAAAAGCCGCCGTGCGCGCCGCCTTCCGCCAAAGTGGCGGCCCAAACGATGCCGCGCGCCCCTTGCTCGACGCTGCGATTGGCGCTCGCGCCGCCCATGTCCGTCTTCACCCAGCCGGGGCAAACCGCGTTGATGTGCAGGCGCCCGCTCTGGCGCGCCAAAATCCGCGTGAGCGCGTTCAGCGCGGCCTTCGAGACCCGATAGGCGGAGCTGGGCCACCCTTCGGCCTCGTGCCGCCCAGCGCGCACGCCCGCTGCGAACTCGCCGACGAGCGCCACCAAGCCGTCGACGTCCAGCCGCTCGTCCAAGAAACGCGCCTTCACTTGCGCCGAGTACGCGTTGAGCTCGCCCATGCCGCTCGACACCATCACGACGTTGCCGCCGTCTTCCACGAGCGGCAAAAGAGCTCGCGTGACCCGCAAGGCCCCGAAGAAATTCACGGCCAGGGTGCCCTCGACCACCTCGGCGTCGAAGCCTTTCAGCGAGATGCCAGCGTTGTTCACCAGCGCGTGCAACGGACCGAGCTCGCTCTGCGCCCGCGTGGCAAGTGCCTGCGCGCTCGCCTCGCTCGTGACGTCGAGCTGCGCGGCCCGCACCGTGCCCGCGCTGCCCAGGCTCGCCGCCGCTTGCTCCGCTTGCGCCAAATCGCGAGCGGTGAGCAGCACGGGGTAACCCTGCTGGGCCAATTGTCGGCAAGTTTCCAGGCCCAGGCCGCGGTTTCCGCCGGTGACGATAACCCAGTTTTTTGCGCTATTTGCCATCGAGATCTGCCTCTCTACTCACCCTACCAGCGCACCCAACGCGACCGACCAAGACTTGTGACGTAGCGATTGGTGAGGCAGAGCGTTCGACATGGCGGCGCACGAGCACGAATCGCGCCGCACGCGCGCTCGTAGTCGATCTGCGTCGAGCCCTACTGCGAGCATGCAGCCGCGACTCGCTCAAAGTCGTCGCGGCGTGCCATCGTGTCGCGTGCGTGGCCACCACCAAAGGCGTGCCACTCGGCTCGAAGCAGCGTCATCCGTACACTGGCATCGAAAATCAACGACGATTCTTGCCTCGACTGTCCAAAAAGTAACGTGCACGTCGGACACGAGCGTGTACGGTCGCGCTCAGCTCAGGTTGTCAGGAATCGATCGATGACGAACACCACAAGCCGCACACCAGAAGGACTCGATGAGCTTCGCTCGTGGGACGACGCGGATGCTCTCGCGAACCAGGTCGAGCAACTCGAAGATGCGAAGGGCCGCGGGCTCGCGGTCTACGGTTTCCACAGTGACCAACGGACGCTGGTTGGGCTCGGGCCCGTCGAACGCCGCCGCCGCGCGCGCGAAAGCTCCGACGTGCCGTACAGCCAGCGCGTCCCTCAATCCGAGCCCCCGGGCCCGTTCATCGCCGGCGATGACGAAGATGGCGAGTTGCTTCGCGCTCTGCGAGCTCGGAAAGTTCGGCCTTGGGCCGTCGCGTTGCCCGGCGCGCTCGTCGTAGCCGCCGCCGCGGTGGTCGCGGTGCGCGCTTTCGCGCCCCAAGCGCCAGCAGCAAAGCTCCCCGCTGCCGCAGCCAAGGCGCCGGCCGCCGCCGTCACAGCCAACGCGCGGGCCGCCGCCGTCGCAGCCAACGCGCGGGCCGCCGCCGTCGCAGCCAACGCGCGGGGCGCGGCAGCCACCTTGCCGGCCGCCGCCTCTGACGGTGCTGCATCCCAAACCGATACCGCGAGCGCGGAGCCGCCGGTCGAAGCGGACCGCCGCCCAGAGGATTCGGCCGAGCCCGAGCCGCGCAAGGTCGAGGCGGCACGAGCAGGCCAAGCCGAGCCGCTGGCAGCAGCTGTCGTGGAGGGTTCCAACGGCGCCAGTAAGGAGCCGTTCGCACCGAAGCTGCCCCTGCCAGCGCCTGTCGACGGTTCCATCGCCGGCGCGAAGGCGCCCGTCGGTTCGCTGAACGTCACCTCCAATCCACCGGCCAACGTCGTGCTGGATGGTCGCCCCATCGGCCAAGCGCCGCGCGTCGTTCAAGTATCGCCCGGTACCCACACCGTGCTCTTCATTCACCCGCTCTATGGCCGCAAACTGCTCAACGTGAACGTCAGCGCCGGACGAGCCTCCAGCGCCGCCGCGAACTTTTAACCCGCGCCGCTCCGCCCGCCCCGCATGGTGCCGCGCTGCCCGCGTGGTGCCGTGCTGCCCGCGTGGTGATGCGCTGCCCGTGGTGATGCGCCTGCCCGCGTGGTGCCGCGCTGCCCACGTGGTGATGCGCTGCCCGTGGTGATGCGCTGCCCGCGTGGTGATGCGCTGCCCGCGTCGTGCCGCGCCAACTGCCTCGTCGGCCCCTCCGCCACTCCTGTTCGGGTTACGAACGTAAGGAAATTTCCTCAATGATTTCGCGAGCCGGGGGCGTGATTCAGCGATAGTCGCACGTGTAATGATTCCAGGTCGCGCGGTTGGAATCCTTACGAATAGGAGCATCGGTTTTTGAGTCAGCGCGCCCGCGAATTCATTGGATAATTTTCCTTACATTCGTGAGGTCGAATCGCGACGCGCGAGGGGCATTTGGAGAGGAGCAATCTCGATCGCACGGCGCGGGCTCGAGCATCGCGAGGCTCGGGGCATCGCAAGGCGTGGGCTCGGCGGGCGCAAGGCGCGGGCTCGGGGGATCGCGAGGCTCGGGGCATCGCAAGGCTCGGGGCATCGCAAGGCTCGAGCATCGCAAGGCTCGAGCATCGCAAGGGCGCGGCTCGGCGGGCGCAAGGCGCGGGCTCGGGGGATCGCGAGGCTCGGGCTCGGGCTGCCGGATCGCCGGATGGCCGAATCGCTGTCTTGTTGCGATTGGTGCGCGCACGCACTCGATCGTTGGGAGGGCGCTTTCGTCAGCCTCGGCGGCGGCTGCTCGTGTTGGGGCGCGAGCGTTCGTGGGCGTGAGGCTTGGCGTTCGCGGTGGCCAGGAACAGCACGTGGCGGGCGCGTGAGCCTTGCCTGGCAGCGACGCGCAGCACTTCGTGGTCGAAGCCGGCGCCTTCCAGGCGTCGCTCGAAGCGCGCGCTGGGGCCGGCGGACCACACTGCGAGCACGCCGCCGGGGTTCAGCGCGTCGCGGCACACGCGCACGCCCGTCTCGCTGTACAGGCGTTGGTTCTGCGCGTGCGAGAGTGCGACCGGGCCGTTGTCTACGTCCAACAAGATGACGTCGAACTTTGCCGGGGGACGCTTGATGGTCTCGAACACGTCGCCGATCACGACCGCACAGCGCGGATCTTCGAGCGCGTGCTCGTTGAGCTCGGCGAGGTACGTGCGGTTCCATTCCACGAGCTGAGGGACCAGCTCGCCCACCGTCACCTTGACGTGGCTCGACACGCGATCGAGCACCGCGCGCAGCGTGAACCCCAAGCCCAAGCCGCCCACCAAGACCGAGCGAGGATTGTCGGCGCGGTCCAGCGCCTCTTCGGCCAGGGCCTCTTCGGAGTCGTGCATGCGGCTCGACATCAGGGTTCGGCCGCCGACGCGCACGACCCAATCCTCGTCTTGCCGCGCCAGCACGAACTCCATACCACCTGGCACTTGGGCTACGGCGACGGTCTCACTCTCGAGCATGGCCGGCTTCTTCGGTCAAAAGGCCTGGCGTTGGCAACCTTGCCGCGAAATCGCGGCAAATTGCCGACTATGGTCGCGCGCTCCGCCGCGTTTGCTGAGACGTCTCAGGCGCTGTGCGCGATCTCTGGGGCACTTTGGTAGAACTTGTTTCGCGCCGGATCGTTGAAGCTTTCGTAGTCGATGGCGAACGGGGTGACCTCGCCCTTGCCATCTTTGAAGCGCAGAGTGGCGGCCATGGGCGTCACCGAGCGGTAGCTGCTGTCCCCGGGCAGGTCGTCGTTGGTAGCGCCGCCGGAGGAAAAGATGGTGAAAAGCGAGATGGCGTCCTCGGCGTAGCTCTGACGGAAACCCTCGTCGACCTTCTCATGCCCGCGGAAGATGGTGTGGCAGCCCAATTTTTGCAGGAAGGCCTGACACTGCAGCTTGCCGAACGGAAAGCGCGCGGACTGGTCTTGCAAGCTTGCCGGAATGACGTCGGCGCCGCTCGGATCGCTCCACATCATTTGGAAGCGGATGTCCCACTCGTTGAGGCTCGAAAGATCGCGGTACAGGCTCTTGATGGCGCTGTCCTTCGGGATGCCGCCGTGCACGAACATGAACTTTTCGAACAAGAAGCTGGTCGGCATCGACTCGAACAGCTTGATGTAATGCTGAAAAACTTCGTCCGAGAAATGCGGCTTGAGCGTGCTCATGGCCTCCGAAGGGCGAACGGCGCCGTACACCTTGCCCTGGTGCTCCACGTAGTATTCGTGATTGCCGCGCAGCACCACCACGTGCTCCGGGTGCTTCGAAAATAGCTGCAGCACCGAGCGAAGCACGCCCTGGTAGCTGAACATGCCGCGGTCGATGTAGTCGCCGAGCAGCACCAGCTTGGGGCAAACGGCGCTGTCGGGCTTGCGTTCGTACTCGGCAATTTTGCGCAGCACGTCGGTCTGCGTCAGCACGGCTTTGAGGCAGCTGTAGCAGCCGTGCAAATCTCCGATGACGGTCAGCTCGTATTCTTTGCCGGCTTCGGGCGCCAGCAGGTGCACGTGCTGATCCAAGAACTCGGTGCCGGGGGCAAACTGGTTGACGTTGGTCTTGCCTTTGAGCTTGTTCTGGCCCAAGGCTCGCTGCTGGTCCCAAATCGCGATGACGCGGTCCATCAGGCTGCGGTCGCTTTCGACTTGGCGGACCAGCGCCTCCCGGTTGGCCGAGTAATGTTGCTCGAACTGCGCGAAGAAAGGGTGGTCTTCGGCCTTGGTCGCCATGGTACGGGGCGTGGCAACGGCGAAGGGTTTCTCCATCTCGTCGTCGAGCAGCTCGACGCCCAGCTGCTCGTTCAAGAGATCGGCCAGCTCGGCGCGGAACTTGGCTTCGGCCGGGTGCACGCTACCATCGGCGTTGATCAGCTCGTCGACGGTCGCCATCAGCTGCTCTTGGCTGGCTTCGTCGAAGCCTTTGAAGATCTCGAAGCAGCGGAGCTTCAGCTTGGCGTGCACGAAGGTGTCTTGCGCCTCTCCTTCTGCTACCGCCTCCGTGAACAAATCCATGACCTGGCGGTCGATGCTCTCGAACACCTCGAGGAAGTGGGTCGTGAACTTGGCCGTCAGCTCGGCCGACACCTGGGCGTCCAGGCCGGCCCCGGCCACCCGATGCACGACCAGCTTCTTGATGTAGCCCCGGACGAAATCCTTCTCGGCCGCGTCGAAGTCCCCGTCGATATAGCCGAAGGTGGTCAGGTAGAAGATGACCGCCCGCATCTGCTTCTCTGCCTCGGGCCCATTCGAGCTGAACTTGAGCATCCGAGTAGGATACAGCCCCGGGGGCTCGGATCGTCCAGCGCGAAAAAAAACCTAGCCATGTCGATTTCGGACCCCGCCGAACGACGTCCTTCTCGAAGCTCCACGCTTCCCCTTCGAAGGATTCCGGCATGCTCGAGTTATTGGGAAATATCGCGGTCTTACTCATCGTGGCGCTGCTCGGCGCGGCGGCCCTGATCGCTAGCCTCGCGGTGGCGGTGGCCGAGCTTCTCCGCTACGGTGACCGCGCTTGGTTCGCCGGTGGCTGATAGGGCTTGCGCTCGTTCTCTCTAGTGCGTGCGGTGGAGGTAGGCGTCCCGCGCTGCCCTCGCCCTCACCCATGGCCTCCAGCGCGCCGGCCGCGGTGCAAGCCGGCTATTGCGAGCGCCTGCAGCCGTTGCTCACCCAGGCCGTGGCGTCGTCCCGCATCGGTACGCCCATGTCGTGCCTCGATATTCCCGGCGTCACCGAGCTCGGTCGTTTCGGCGCGCCGGGCGCGGCCGAAGAGGGGTCCTTGTCGGACTGCTTCGATGAGCCAGCCGAGTACGGCAAGCTGCTCGAGACCTCGGGCTCCGACTTCGATTTGAGCATCGATCAAGGCTTCTCCTCCGAGGTCGGTCGCGGTGGGCGCGCCGATCTCACGGCGCTGGTGCCTTGGCTCCCCAGTTTGTCGCTCGACCTTTCGCGCACCCGGCGCGTGAACGCGCACGTCTCCGTCAAGCACGCCCGCTTCGTGACCTTGCTCGGCGTCGCCAGCCGTATGCAGGGGCAGCGCCACGAAGCGCAGTGCTTGGCCGCCTTGTGCAAGCCCGAATACCAGTACGTGCACAAAGCGCTCGTGGGCGTGCCGACCTTGACCGTCAGCGCCGAAGACGCCAGCGGCAGCGAGGTGGGGCTCGGTGTTCCGCTCCTCTCTGCCAGCTACGTGGCGCGCGAGCTGAGCCGAGGCTCGCGCGAGATCACCAGCACGCAACCGGTCACGTTGGCGATCGCGCGGAGCGCCTTCCGCACGCCAAACACCGAGCGATTGTGTCAGTTCTGCGGCCGCCGCGAACAAGCCTGTTGTGCCAGCGCACCAGCGTGCGACGGCGGTCTCGGTTGCGTCGACGGGCACTGCGTCGAAGTCGGCGGACCCGATCAACCGTGCGATGGCGAGAGCTGCGCCAGCGGGGCTTGCGTGGCTGGGCGTTGCCGCACCGCCTGCGGCAAAGCCGACCAGCCGTGTTGCGGCAGCAACGTGTGCGCAGGGGCGCTGCGCTGCGCTCCCGATGCGGAGAGCGGCATCGAGCCGCAGCTGGCTCGCGAAGACGTCGTGGTGAGCGGCGGGCTCCTCGGCACCAGTGAAGATCGCATCTTCGGCGGCTCGAGCTGCGGCCCGCTGCGTACCCGGGGTCGCTTTGCCGTGACCAAGCTGGGCGACGGCCGCGGCCAGTGCGCAAAGGCCTGGTGGTTCGATCCCGAGAACGAAAAGGACTGCCGCGTCGCCGTCCACTTCGACGTGCCCATGGTGGGTGCCATTGCCTGTCGGGTCGAGCTGTTCGCGGCGCCGCGCGTGCTGCCCAACCGCTGCCTGCCCTGAGCGTCGAGCGCTCCGCCGCTCACCCGACATTGTCGCCAGAAGATTCGCTTCCGTGCGGAACGCGATGAGCGGGCCGCGCTGGACGCGGAATTTTTTGTGAACAAAGGTGGGCGCAAGTCGTTGCGCAATTCCCGGGCAGATTGGCTCTTTTTTCAGACGCGCGGCGGGCCGTTCGGAGAAATGCCAATGCTGGCGCGCATAGTGTGGCCCGTTACCCTGAGGGGTGGGTACTGATGGAGTGTCGCGGATGAGAGAGCCCAAGCAAATCATCGCCAGAGCGCCTTCACTGGCCACGCTCCTGCTGGGGATTGGCGTTTCCGTGGCCACGCTGGCGGCTTGTGAGCAAGCGCCCAACGGCGACGAGGCGAGCGGCGGCTCAGGGGCTCCGGGTAGCGGCGGCTCGGGTGTGGTCAACACGGCGGAGCCATCGGCGGGTCCGCGCCCGCTGTATCGGCTGACCCGGCGCGAATACAACAACACCGTGCGTGACCTGCTGGGCGACGCCAGCCATCCCGCCGACGAATTTCCGGACGATCGCGATCGCTCGTTTCTGTTCCGGCGCGCGGGCTTGGTCGCAACCCAGGACGCGGATCTGCTGCGCAGCACCGCGGAGGCGCTGGCCAGCGCGGCCATCAAGACGCCGGCCAGCCTGCTGCCGTGCGACGCCGCCAGCGGCGAAGACGCCTGCGCGGCCCAGTTCATCAGCGAGTTCGGCAAGCGTGCTTACCGCCGTCCGCTGAGCGAGGTCGAGAACGCGCGCCTGACCGCCCTCTACCAAAACGCCCGCACGGCACAGAAAATGACCTTCAACGAGGCCGTGCAGACCTTGCTCGAGGGCATGCTGCAGTCGCCCGCGTTCCTGTACCACTGGGAGTCGCCGTACCAGGCGCCCAAGCTGAAGGGCGCGGTCGTGGAGCTCGGCCCTTACGACGTCGCGTCCCGTCTCTCGTATTTCATTTGGGGCTCCATGCCCGACCAAGCGCTGTTCGACGCGGCGGCGGCGGGCAAGCTCAGCAGCGACGCCGACATCGCCGAGCAGGCGCGGCGTATGCTGGCCGACGACAAAGCGAAAGACAGCGCCAGCGCTTTCTTCCGCGAGTGGCTCGAGATCGACCAGCTCGCGCCCCTGCCCAAAGATGCCAAGGTCTATCCCGAGTACGACGACGCGCTCAAGGCGTCGCTCGTGCAAGGCACGGAGGCCTTCGCGCGTCACGTGCTGTTCGAGGCCGGCGGCAAGCTCGAAACTCTGCTCTCGGCCGACTACACGTTCAGCAATCAGACGCTGGGCAAGGTCTACGGCAGCGGCACCAGCGGCGCGGTCGTCGGGAAGACCATGCTCGACACGACGCAGCGGCTCGGCCTGTTGATGGAGCCGAGCTTCCTCACCCTCACCGGCTCGCCTGACGGGTCGAACCCGGTGAAGCGCGGCAAAGCCGTGTACACCAAGCTGCTGTGCGGTGTGTTGCCGCCGCCCCCGCCGAACGTGCCGCCCGCCAAGCCGGCCACCGCTGGTGGCACCACGCGTGAACGCTTCGCCGAGCACGCCGAAAACGAGTGTGCTCGCGGCTGCCACAGCCTGATGGATCCCATCGGCTTCGCCTTCGAGCACTACGACGGCATCGGCCGCTACCGGGCCATGGATAACGACCAACCCGTCGACGCCACCGGCACGTTGAACATCGACGGCGCCGAGCGCACCTTCAACGACGCGATCGAGCTCACCAAGATCTTGTCCACCAGCGATACCGTGCGCAGCTGCTTCGCCAAGCAATGGTTCCGTTTCGCGGTCGGCCGCGAAGACACGCCCGCCGACAGCCCGTCGCTCGCCGCCGTGGCAACCGCGTTCGCCACCAACCAGTTCGACATGCGCGACATAGCCCCGGCCATCGCCGCCTCGCGTTCTTTCCGCTTCCGCAGCGTAGCCGCCGGAGAGGTGACGAAATGACCCTAATCAGGACCGACAAGACCCAGCTGCGCTTCTCTCGGCGCGCCTTGTTGGCTGGCATCGGCGCCAGCGCGGCGTTTCTGCCCTTGGTCGACGCCGAGCGCGCCCAGGCGGCGGGCGCGGACGGCTTCCCCAAGCGCCTCGTCACCATCACGTGGGGTCACGGCGTGTGTCAGAGCGCCTTCTATCCGGGGGACGGCACGAGCAACAGCGAGGTGCTGAAGCCGCTCGAGCCGCTCGCGTCGAAGACTCTGGTGGTCGGCGGCCTCGACTACAAGATGATGCTCGAGCAGGACCACAAGTACGACGGCCATTTCACCTACCCGGTGATTTGGACCGGAACGTACAAGAACGTCGACGGGCAAATCTGCACGTCCAACGGGCCCTCCCTGGATCAGGTCGTGTCCGACGCGGTCGCCAAGAAGGTCGCGCTCCAGCAGCCGTTGCTCGTCATCACCGTGGAGGGTGATTCGGCCAGCTGGCGCGGCCCCGCGCAAAAGAACACGGGCGAAGGCGACCCAAAGCGTTTGTTCGACAAGTTATTCGCCAGCGCCAGCATGCCCTCCGCGGATCTCGAGAAAATCCGCGCCAAGCGCAAGAGCGTGCTCGACTTCGTGAGCGCTGAGCTTAGCGGCTTTTCGCAGCGCATGGGCAGCGAAGACAAGGCCAAAATCGGCGCTCACCTCGAGTCGATTCGCCAGCTGGAAACGCAGCTCACGGCCAGCGCCATGGCTTGCACGCCGCCTACCGTCATGACCGGCAGCAAGGTCTTTCAAGACAAAGTCGCGGCCATGCTCGACATGACGGCCATGGCCTTGCGCTGCGACATCACGCGCGCGGTCAGCATTTCTTGGGCCGACGACGGCGGCTACCGGCCCATCACGCTGCCGTGGCTCGACATCAACTCCAGCTTCCACGACATCGCGCACCTGGGCAAAGACGGCTATCCCGACAAGATCAAGGCCGATACCTGGATGTGGGAGCAGGTGGCGCGGCTGGCCAAGGGGCTCGACTCCGTCGTGGAAGGCACCGGCACGGCGCTCGACAACGCGGTGATCGCGGTGGGCAACGACATGGCCGAAGGCTCCAGCCACTACGTGGGTGGCATGCCCTTCGTGCTCATCGGCAGCGCGGGCGGCTACTTCAAGACCGGCCGCACCGTGAAGGTCGGCAACTGGGCCAGCAAGACCGGCGAGTACTGGAAGGGTGACGGCAACGTGCCTCACAACAAGCTCTTGGCCTCGCTCAGCAACGCCATGGACGTGCCGACTACGTCGTTCGGTGAGGGCTACGCGGGCACGCTCGACGAGCTCAAAGCGTAGGCGCGGCGTCGGCCAATGCCGCGAAAGCTCGCTGAGCGCTAGGCCAAGCGCGCGCGCTCGAGCAGGCCGAGCTCCATGCCGATCATCACCGCTTCGACCTTGCTGGCGGCGCCCAGGCGCTCGTAAATGACCCGCAGGTGGCTGCGCACGGTGTTGACGCTCAGGCCCAGCGCGACGCCGATGTCGTCGTAGCTGTGCCCGCGCTGCAGCAGCGCCAGTATCTCGCGCTGCCGCGCGCTCAACAGGTTTTGCGCCGCTGCGCTCTCGGGTCGGACCGCCGCCATCGTGGATGAGCTCCGGCGGGCGCGCTGCAAGACCAGTCGCGAGACCGGCGGCGACATGGGCACGCCGCCGCGCACCAACTCGCGCACGCTGGTGGGCAAGAAACGGGCGTCTTGCGCGAGCACGTAGCCGCTGATGCCCGCCTTGAGCAGCTGCGTGGTCGGTTCCTCGGCCACCGGCTCCGAGAGCAACATGACCGGAATGCCGCCCGCTGCCGTCACCAGCTCTTTGAGCGCGGCGGGGTCGCTCGGGCTCGGCGCGCTCAGCGCAACGACTACCGCCTCGGCGCGGGCCGAGCGCAGCAGCTCGAGCGCGCGTTCGAACGAGCTTGCCACGACCAAGGTCATCTCGGGCGCAGTCTCTAGGTTCGCCCGCGCGGTGCCACCGTCTAGCTCGAGAACCAAGATTCGGATTTCACGCTGTCCCACTGCTTTGTCACCGTTCCGGGGTACCGCGTCCCTCGGCATCACCCGACCTTACTCCCAGACACGCTTGAGCGACAACCGTGCGTTGAAGAAGCGGCAGAGATGGCGCGCCTGGCATGGGACCTGCACAGCGCAAATGTGCCCATTCCCTCGATTCTTCATCAAACGTGGAAGTCGGACGACGTGCCCCCGCCGCTCGCCGCGTTTCAAGCGCGCTGGCGGGCCTTGCACCCAGACTTCGAGTATCGGCTGTGGACCGACGCGCAGAACGACGCCTTCGTTCGCGATGAATTTCCCGACTTGTATCGACTGTACCGCTCTTTCGGGCGGGAGATTTACCGCGCAGACATGGTCCGCTGCCTATATCTCCTGCGTTTCGGCGGTGTGTACGCAGACTTGGACGTCGAGCCTCTGCGCTCGCTGCACGGTTTTTTGGCGCAAGCGGGCGACTGCGTGTTGGGGGCGGAGCCCGAAGTGCACGCCTGGAAACGCCGCGGGAATTCGTCGCTGGCTTGTAACGCGATCATGGCCTCCGCACCGGGCCACCCCTTCTGGATGCGCATGATGGAGCAAATCGCGCGGCGGGCGGCGCAGGCAGGGCACGAGCCAGTCGGGGTTACGGGGCCGCTCGCGCTCCACGCCGCGTTCGAGGAGCACGGCCGAGAGCTCGGCGTGCGGCTCTCGGAGCCGGACGCCTTCTTCCCCCTGCCGGACCTGGACGCGCAGAGTTTGCCGCTCGACGAGCGTTCGCTCAAGCACTTCCAGCGCATGCGCGAGCTCCGGCTCTATCCTAGCGCGAGCTTCGGCGTGCATCACTGGGCCCACACCTGGATCCCCGAAGCACCGCTCAACCGCGGGCTGCAGCGCCTGCGCGGCTGGTCTCGCGACACGGCTTCCATGCTGCGGGGGGAAAAGACGGTCGACGAGCTGGTGCGCCCCGAGCGCTACAAGCTGCGCTTCCCCGAAGCCGCCTTTCCGCCGCGAAAGGGCCGACAAGCTCGCTACCTCGAGCAAGTGGAGCGGGGGCGTGAACAGCAGCAACAGCAAAGTCTCACGATCGTGACTCTGCTTCACGATCGCGTGGACCTGGCGCTCTACCTGCGGGCGCGCTGCGAAGCCGTGCTCGAGCGCTTCGCCAGCGGCCGCGTCTTGCTGCTGTGTGACGACTCCACCGACGGCACGGAGCGCGTGCTGGCCGATTGGGCGCGCGCCCGCCCGGAGCTGGTCGTGAACGTACGAGCCCCGCGCCTCGAGCCAGGGCTGACGGGCTTCGGGCGGATGGCGCGGCTACGCAACGCGCTGCTCGAGGCGCTGGAGGCCGGACCCGAGACGGACTTCGTGGCCGTGCTCGACGGCGATTTGGAAGGCCCGGTGAGCCTCGAGGGGCTGGCGCATTCGGTGGCGCTCTTGAACGAGCCGGACGGCCCCGACGGCGTGGCCGCGCTGGGCGTCAACAACTGGCTCGGCTTGCCGCTGCAGCTGCCCTTTCTGGGCTACGGCTACTACGATCCGCTCGCGTTTCGCGAAGACGGTTGGGTGCGCCGCTCGAGCGACGCCGCCGTTCGCTGTCGGTTGGCGCGGCTGCGGCGCGGAGATCGGCCGCTGCCCGTGCAGAGCGCCTTTGCCGGTTTGGCGCTGTACCGTCAGGGGCGCGTGCGCGGGCTGCGCTACGACGAAGCGGCGCGTGATTGTGAGCACGTGGGCTATCACCGCGCCTTGGCCGAGCGCGGTGGTCAGCTCGTGCTCGACCCGTCGCTCATGCTCCTGGCCGGGCGGCAAGGGCATCATCGAACGAGAGCGGCTTGAGCTTGGCGCCGTCCCAGTTCGGCTGACGCGTGTGGTTGCGGTTGACGGTAGTGGGCGGCCGTAACAGCCCGACCCCCGCCAGCGTCAGGTGCAGCCCGGTCCAGCGCGCCAAGGAGCGCATCTGGCGCATGGTGACGAGCGGCTCCAGCGTGCTCGCCTTCTCCAAGTGCGCGCGTGCGGCCGCGAAGGCCTCGTAGTAACGCGTAACGCTCAGCTCCGGCCGCGCGCGCCGGCGGACCTGCGTTTCAGCCTCGCGCTGCAGCCGCTCGCGTTCGCGCGGCTCGTGTAGCAGGCGCAGCACGGCCTTGGCGAAGCGCCATTTCACCTGCTCGGGATCGCCCCGCGGATCGACGAGCAGGCCCGTGCGCTCGTGCTCCACTTGCTGCGACACGCCCATGCCATCGGCCAGCGCTACCACCGGCAGACGGCACCACTGGGCTTCACTCACGACTTGCCCGTACGTCTCGCTGAGCGACGTGTACACGAAGACGTCCGCGTGCTGCAGGAAGGCGGGGACGGCGCTCAAAGGCTGCTCACCCGCGAAGAAGACGCGCTGAGCGACGCCCAGCTCCTGCGCTCGAAGCATGAACGTGTCGCGGTCGGGCCCGTCGCCCACCAGGGTGAGCGACGCCTGGGGAACGACTTTTGCCACGTACTTGGCGAAGATTTCCAGCAGCTCGGCCACGCCTTTTTCGCGCACCTGCCGGCACACCACCAGCAAGCGGGCGCCGCGCGCGGCCGCCTGCGGGAAAGGATCGGCGGCCGGAAGCACGTCGAACACAGCCGGCTCGATCGCGCGGGGAATGACGTGGATCGGCACGCGAACGCCGCGCGCCTCCCAGTAGCTGCGGAGCCCCTCCGAGAGCACGATCAGGCCGTCGCTCTGGTTGTAAGCGCGCACGGTTTGCTGCTCGATCCAAGGGACGACGTGCTCGCGAAACGCTTCGTCGGCGCGCGTCTCGTACAGGGCTTCGGGCAAGACGAGCTTGTACACGCTCGGTAGATGAATGGTGTTGACGCACAAGAGGGGCACGCCGCGCCGAGCGCGCAGCCAGACGCCGGCCTCCAGCATGGCGGAGCCGGTTTGGGCCAAGACCACGTCGAGGTTCTCTTGCTCCAGCTGCAACAGACGCTGGCGTGAAGGCAGCGCCAGGTGCACGCCGGGGTGGTTGCGCAGCGGCAAGCTCAAGAACGAGACGGCGTGCTCGGGTAGGTCGGCGGGCATGGTCTCGGGATCATCGGCGCCGATGATGGTGACCCGGTGCCCGCGCTTGCGAAACTCGCGGTACAGGAATTGCGAGGCGAAGGACGATCCGTTCGCATACGGTATGCGGACGTAGTCGTTGACGATGCCGATGCGCGAGGGCCACCCCGGGTGGGGCGCCGCGTCGGCCGTGACCTCGGAACGGGGGAGACCATCGATGACCCTGACTTCTTCGCTACGCATTCTGGACCTCTGCGAGTTCTTTTCGGATCGGGGTGGGGGTGTTCGCTCGTACCTGGAACGGCAGGGAAAAGCCGCCGAAAGCGCGGGGCACACGCTGACCGTGGTTGCCCCCGGCCGGCAGCACGAGGTGAGCCGGCACTCGGGCATGAAGCTGGTGCGCTACCCAGCGCCGCCCATGCCGTACGACTCGACCTATCGCGTGCCGTGGCGCATCGGCTTCATGCAGCGCGTGGTGGCGGAGGAGCGCCCGCACGTCGTGCAGATATCTAGCCCCTTCGCTCCGGCGCTGGCGGCCAGGCTGCTCGACGCGCCCCCCGTGCGAGTTTACTTTCACCATGCTGATCCCATCGGCTGCTACGTGCGCCCGCTGCTGGAGCGCGCGCTGCCGCCGAGGCTCGCGGATTGCATCGAGCATGCCGCGTGGGGCTGGCACCGAAGAATTGCCGGATTTTGTGACGCTACCGTGGTGGCCGGGCATTGGCTCGAAACGCAATTGAGTGAGCGCGGCTGTCCGCGCGTGAACACTGTGCCGTTCGGCATCACCCGCAGTGACCTGGGTTCACACTGTCGCGACGAAGCGCTGCGCGCCCAGCTCCTGGGGCCGCTCGCCGGTGAGGGCGCGGCGGCGCTGGTCTTGATCTCGGGCCGGCTCGCGGCCGACAAGCGACAGGCTCTGCTGATCGACGCGCTGCACGTGGTGAGTCGCGCTCGTCCGGTGGCCTTGGTAGTCTTGGGCGACGGCCCCGAGCGGCAGGCCTTGCAGCAACGCGCGCGCGGGCTAGGTCACGTCACCTTCCTGCCATTTACGCGGGATCGGGCCGAATTTGCCGGCATCTTGGCCAGCGTCGACCTGCTGCTCCACGGCTCCAAGTGCGAGACCTACGGCTTCGTGGTGGCCGAAACGCTGGCCAGCGGCACGCCCGTCGTGGTGCCGGCGGCGGGCGGAGCCGGCGCGCTCGCGCAGGTCGATTGCGCGGAGACCTATCCTGCGCAGGCCGGAGCCGAGGGCGTGGCCCGAGCCGTGCAACGCCTGCTGGCTCGGCCGCGGCGAGAGCTGGGTCGCGCGGCCCTGCGCGCGGCCGAATCATTCCCGTCATCGGAGCAGCACTTTCAGGGGCTGTTCGCTTTGTACGCTCGGCTGTTGGCCGAGCGCGCGCCGGGTGGGTGTAGTCAAATGAAGACGCCGAGCGCGCCCAGTGGGCGGCTCAATCACGGGTGAGGGTGAAGAACGTGTCACTAGATCGTCTGCTGCGTGGCTACACCGCTTGGGCTGCGACACGTCCTTGGCGCGTGCTGGTCGTCGCGTCGCTGCTGGCCGCGGCCTGTTGGGCCCTCGCCAGTCAGCTGGAGGTCAAGGGTGACTTCGTCAGCCTGCTGCCGAGCGAGAGCGGTACGGCCCAGCGCTTCCGCTCGGCGCTCGAGCGCAAGGTGAGCGGCGCTTCGACGCTGGTCGTCGTCATCGAATCGCCGGACGAGGCCGCCAATCAGCGCTTCATCGACGCGCTCGCGGCGCAGGTACGCGCGCTGCCGCCTGCTTTGGTGGCGTCCGTGCAGACGGGCGCCCAGGCCGAGCGCCGCTTCTTTCGCGATTTTCGCTGGTTGTTCGCGGCGGAGCGAGATTTGCGGCTCGTGCGCTGTGAGCTCGCGCGTGAGCGTGACGAGCAGACGCTCGGGCTCGGGCTCGATGAGCCGTGCAACGTCCAGGTCGATGACGAGCTGCGTGAGCTTGCTGGCAGCGCCGGTGATTCGGCGCTCAGCGCGCCGCCCCCAACGAGCAGCGAGCGGCCAGAGCCTGGAGCCGCTGAAGGTCCGCTCTTGCGGCGCTTGCGCGAGCGCGTGGAGCGTGAGCTCGCCGCCCGAGATCGCTTCAAGTCCGACTACTTTCGGAACCCGAGCGGGACTCGCTACGCCCTGGTGATCCGCTCGTCGGCGGCCGGCATGGGCGAGCTAGGCTCGGACGCGCTGCTCGCGCGCGTCACCAGCTTGGTCGAGGAGCTCGGCCCCACGCGCTTCCATCCGCGCGCCGAGGTTGGCTTCACGGGCGACATTCCCAACGCCGCGGCCGAGCGGAGGAGCCTGGTTGCCGACATTGCGTGGGTCTCGGCGCTGGCGCTCGGCCTGATTTTGGCCGTTATTCTCTGCTATTTTCGCTCGCTGGCGTCGCTCGTGCACATCTTTGCGGCCGCCTTGCTGGGCTGCGGCTGCGCCTTCGCGGCGGCCAAGCTCAGCTTCGGTCACCTCAACATGGCCAGCGGCTTTCTCGGCTCGATCATCGCGGGCAACGGCATCAACATTCCCATGATCTACCTCGCGCGCTACCGCGAGCTGCGCGGTCAAGGGCACGAGCTGCTGCCGGCCCTGGAAGGCGCTGCGCTCGATTGTCGTCGCGGCACCTGGTTGGGCGCGGTGGCGGCGGCGGGCGCGTACCTCTCGCTGGGCGTGACCAGCTTCCGTGGCTTCAGTGAGTTCGGCCTGATTGGCGGCGTGGGCTCCTTGGCCTGCTGGCTGGCGGCGTTCGGGCTGTGTCCCGCGTCCATCGCGGCGTTCGAGCGTCGTCGGGCGCTCCGCCGCGCCGCGCCAGGGGTCGCGCCCGCTCGTCCTTACGTGACCCGCTGGCTGGGCGCCCTCACGACGCGGCGACCGCTGGCGCTGTTGCTGTTAGCGGCGCTCTTGGCCGCCGCTGCTGCGGGTCCAGTCGCGCGCTACGTGGCCGACCCGTGGGAGTACGACTTCGGCAAGCTGCGTAGCCGCAGCAGCTCGCAGCGGGGCGCCGGCCATTTTAGCGCCAAAGCCGACGAAATCTTCGGCGCGCGCGGCGCGCCCGATCTGCTGCTGGCTCGCGATCTTTCGGACGCCGCCGTCGTCGCCGACGCGGTGGTAGCGCGGGATCGCGCGCTCTTCGGTGGCAAGCTCGTGCAGCGCGTCACGACCGCTCACGACTACCTCGGCGGCCGGCCCGAAGTGGTGGCGCGCAAGCTGGAGATTCTGGCGGACATCCGCCGTGAGCTGGACCGCGCTCTTCCGCGCTTGCAGGGCCAGGAGCTGGAATTCGCGCGCGAGCTCCGCCCCCCGGACAGCCTGCGCGCGCTCACGCCCGCCGAGCTGCCGCCGCTCCTGCGCGAGCGCTTCACGGAGACGAACGGCACTTTCGGGACGACGGTGCTGGTCGAAATCGATCCCAAGCTTTCGCGCAGCCGCGGCGAGCACCTGCTGAAGATCGCGGAGTTGCTCGAAGGCGTCCGCGGTCGCGACGGCCAGGTAGTCCCCAACGCCAGCCGCGCCAGCGTATTCGCGGAAATGATCCGCTCGATGACGCGGGACGCGCCGCGCACCATTGCGGTGGCGTTCGTGGTCGTGATCGTGGTGGCGGCGCTGGCCACGGGCGCGCTGGGGCCGGTTTTGGCGGTGCTGTCGTCGCTGCTGCTGGCGGTGTGGCTCACGCTCGGGGCGGCCGCCGTTGCGGGCGTTCGGCTCAATTTCCTCAACTTCGTCGCGCTGCCGCTGACCTTCGGCATCGGCGTGGAGTACGCCATCAATTTTTACGACCGGGTGCGCGCGCTCGGCAGCATCCGCTCCAGCCTCGAGTCGGTAGGCGGGGCGATCGCGGCGTGCAGCCTCACGACCATGCTCGGCTACGGCACGTTGCTGTTCGGCGACAACCTGGCGCTGCAGTCGTTCGGCAAGTATGCGGTCATGGGTGAGCTGTCGTGCCTACTCACCGCCCTCTTGGTGCTACCGGCCGGGCTCACGCTACTCGGTCGCGGGCCAAAGCGGGCTGCGCGCGGCGCGCCAGCTCGCGCAGAATGACCCCTTCGCGCAGGCCGCGCGGCGACACGCTCACGTCGCGCAGGCCCAGCCCCGTGAGCAAGCCCGAGATCACCGCCGCGCCCGCGCCCAGCACGGGGGCGCGCAGCGGGTTGACCCCGCGCGCGAGCAGCTCGTTCGTCGGCGCTCGCACCAGCTCTTCGCACAGCGCCTGCATGTGGGCCGCGCTGGCGCTGGCCATGCCCCCGCCGAGGAGCTTGCCGAGCGCGCGGGCGGTGCCGCCCGAGAGCAGCAGGGTGTCGAAGCGGCCCAGCTGCCAGCGCACCTTTTCGCACTCGAGCTGCACGTAGCGCTTCAGCCGTTCCACGCCGCCCGCCTCCGTGATCGAGAAGGCGTGCGCCAGGCGCAGGAACCCGAGCTGTAAGCTCTGCACGCTCTCGCAGCGAGCCCCTTCGCCTACGGCGAGCTCGACCGAGCCGCCGCCCACGTCGGCGACCAACACCCGGCCGCCCGTGAGCTCGAGCGCGCTCTGCGCACCCAAGTAGGCCAGCCGCGCTTCATCGTCGCCGCTCAAGAGCTCGATGTGCACGCCATGGTCCGCCGAGCAGTCGGCGCAAAACATCGCGCCGTTGCCGGCGTCGCGCAGCGCGCTGGTCCCGACCGCCATCAGCCTCTCGGCGCCCAGCTCTCGGGCGACGCACGCCATCCGGCCAACCGCGTCCAGCGCGCGGCCGTACGCGTCTTCGCTCAGTCGCCCGTATTGCTGCACCACGGCGCCCAGCCGCAGCACCTCCTTGTCGGAGCCGAGCTTTGTCAGCCGGTTTGCGCCGTCGCTTCGAGCGACGAGTAGGTGGAAAGAGTTCGAGCCTAGGTCGAGGGCGGCGAGCTTCATGCTGCAAAATTGCCGGACGCCTGTGACGCCTTCACGCCGCCTTCGTGCCAGGAAGGTGACAGCGCGCGACGCGGGCCGCGCCCTTTCGCGCGTTTTCTTGCCCAATGCCGCGGCCAGCGTAGCCACGCCAGATCGGGCTCGAGCCCTGAGCAGACGCGCAGTCAGACCCGGACTGCTTACGGTTACACTGCGCGACCCGGAGGATCATGATGGAGCTTGAACGATCGGTAGGGCTTCGAACGGACGGCACGGTCGCGATGTTGGACGGGCGCACCGCCATCCGCGCCATCGCGCTCAAGCTCGCGGCCTTGGGCCACGCCGTGCCCGAGAGCGTCGGTGATCAAGAGGTGCTCGACTTGGCGCGCGATTTGTTCGCGCGTTACCGTGAGCAAACTCGGCTCTTGAGCGATCACCTCTGCCCGGCCGATCAGCGTATCCAAGCGTTCTTGGACGAGCAGCTGGGCGGGCTCGGCCTGAGCAAGCCGGTGCGGCTGCCGGGTGTCACCTTCATCCTCGATCGCTACGGCCTGGCGCGCGAGCTCTCGCTACCCATCGGCCGCGACGTTTGGCACAACGATTTGGTCTCGAGCTACCGGCTCGACAACGGCGTCCTCCACAACCCCATCAACGACCGGCGCACCACCCAAGGGGTGTTTCACGTCGCCGACACGGGCCTCCCGGTGCCGGCCGACAAGCTCGCGGTTCCGCCGCTAGCTTACGCCAACATGCTGCGGGAGGCGTTGAACCCGCCCGCCATCATGAAGCGCTTGCCGTTCACCGCCGACTGGGACGAGCCGGTCGAGACCATGGTCTCGCTCTTGCTGCGGCCCTTGGTGTGTCCGGCGGTTCCCCACCATTCTGGGGAAAAACGGCTGGAAATTCGCTTCTTTGCTCCAGGCGGCCTGGTCTCCAACCTCGACTTCGTCGAGAACATCTTCGGCAACGCGGGCGATCCCTTCTTGCCCGAGAACGACGCGGGGCTGGACGTGGATCATTGGACCGGCCACAGCGGCTGCGTGATCTTGGCGCCGCACCTGACGCGCCTGAAGAAGAAGGACCTCGGCCTGCCGCACGTCTCGCAGGCGACGGAAGCGCAGCGAGCGGCCGGCATGTGTTGGGCCAAGGACGAAGAGCTGTACAATAACGGCAGCGCCTTCAAGGTCACCCTGCGCTCCATCGACGGCTTGATGGTCACCATCTTGGCCGACAACTACTTTGGCTACTGTAAGAAGGAGGTAAAAACGCAGATTAGCTTCAGCGCCAACCTGTTCGGCCTGGCCGAAGAGGAGCACGCCGGTGGCGCGCTCGCGTTCTCTACCTACAGCTTGGGCGATCAGTTTTTGGGCGACGCCCGTCGCGAGTCGTCGGAGCACCGCTTCTCGGAGGTGGTCGAGCTCTTGGGCGACGCCGTCGACGTCCACGACTCGGGCTACGCGACCGACAAGCAGTACCCGGACATCCATTACGTCCCCGAAGACGCGGCGATCGACCTCAAGAAGCAGGACTTGAAGTGGATGGCGAAGGACCAGGAGCAACACCTGAAAGTGCTGCCCGGGCATCAGTACATCTTGCCCAATGGCTACAAAGTCCGCATGGCCAAGCACCCGGTCGCGCCCAGCTGGCGGCTGATCGGCACCGCCCCCGAGGGCACGTTCTGCCACAAGCCCTGCACCGTCTCGGGCGGGGGCAAGTCCGAGATCAGCAAGAGCTTGATCGACGCCGTGCTGTACGGCCCGGTCTACACCGGCAACTTCGAAGAGGACATGAGCCTCGTCGAGGAAATTTTCAAGAAAGACTTCAAAGACGCGCTCTTGCCGGAGCTGCGCCAGAGCACGGGCCGCGCACGCCCGATCTTGTCGGCCGAGCGCTCGCTTGGCTCGGTCATCAAGCTGCTCACGCCGAGCGAAGAGTTCACGGCCGAGCACAACGCCTGGCTGGCCAGCATCCCCAACTACGTGCGCGCGCTGGTGTTCGTGATCAAGCGCTTTCACCGCGCCGACAACGGCGAGTGGCGCAGCCATTTCTCGGTCGACATCATCAACGGCGCGCCCGGGCACGAGCTGAAGCACGACGGCCGCAAGCTCGTCGGTAGCTACCTGCGCGTAGGCTTCGAGCCGAACGGCGCCTGGCGCACCTACAAGCTGCGCCAAGATTTCGTGGCCGCCGACAAAGTGCAGATGGAGGACGACATTTCGGCGTCGGTGGTGGTGCCTGCTACCGCGCTCTTGGGCTTGCCGCGCGAATACGCGGGCCACCCCAGCCTGAAGCTGGTGCAAAACTGCGAATGGCGGCTGTTTCAACGCCCCGACGACGCCATTCACCCCGGCTTCGACAAGCAGACCGAAGACGACATGTCGCGCCCCGGCCTGTTCTGCTCCAACTTTCAGCCGCTCGACGCCAGCGACGCCCGTGACATGGTGCAAGACGTCGCGCAGCACGACGCCTTCACCGAGCCGATGCGCAAGCACGTGGAGCGCAACTCGGAGCGCGCCGACGACGGCAACTTCATCTGCTCGGCCAAGCCCCGCATCGTGGGCGGCAAGCCGAGCAAGAACCCACGCTACCTGCAGGTGCGGCCGGACGTGACCCGCAAGCGCGAGAAGTACATCGCCTACATGGGCGCGCGCTTGTACCGCCGCTTGCCCATCGAAGAGACGCTGGTCTTCCCTGTCATCAGCGTGCTCAGCGGGCGCCGCAACAACCCACCCGACGACGGCATTCGGCCGCTGTGCGTGTACGGCCCCATTCACTACCAAGAGCTGCCCGAGCTGTTCATGGACTACGTGTGCTCGCTGACCGGAAAATCGCCCAGCACGACCGGCGCCGGCTCGGAGGGAGCGCTCACCAAAGGGCCGTTCAACGCCATCTCGGCCACCGCCGATCTGAACAACGCCCTAGTCTCCATGCTGCTCACCGGTTACGCCGGCTTCAGCTCGGCCGCCGGCTACATCGGCCCCGAAGGCCGAGTCGATCACGACGTGAGCCTGCTCATTCCCGAGATCTGGTGCCGCATGTTCCCGGCCGAGCGCGATCCGCAACGCATGATCGAAGCCGGTCAGCTCGAGAAGCTGAACGACTACGAGCTGGACGGGCGCCGCGTGCTGGCCAGCCGCCTGGGCTATCGCATCACCTCCAAGTTCGTGCACACCTTCTTCGGACGCGTGTTCGACAACCCCGTCTCGGTGTTCTCGGAGGGCATCTTGAAGCCCGAGACGCAAGACGCGGCGGTGTTCGCCGACGGCGTCTGCAACATCGTCGAGGCCCAGGAGCGCGTGGCCCGCGCCTATTTCGAAGATGGCAGCATCCACGACGCCTGCCCACCCTTGCAGGCGCTGCTCCACGTCATGGCTTACGGCAATTGGGAGGGCAAAGACGCCAATCACCCCGACTTCCGCAAGCTGTTCACGCGCGAAGCGCTGCTCGAAAGCCAGTGGTACGAAGAGCGCCTGCGCGTCAAACAAGCGCGCGACGTCGCCCTCTGGCAACGTCACGTGCAGCGCCTGAGCGAATTTTTGGCCCTGCCCAGCCACCACGACGAAGCCGGCCGCCTCGGCATCCACGATCGCCTGAGCCGCGCCAAGGCCGAGCTCGAGCGCGTGAGCGCGAGCGACTACCTGACCGCTCTCCAAGGCACCATCGGCGCCGACCCGATTCACGCCGGCGTGGAGGCAACCCGCCAACTGCGCGCCCCCGGCGATCAACCACGCGCCGCCGCCCTCACCAACTGATCCCGAAGGTCGTTCGGTCTTTACCCGGTGCTCCGGTCTCGAGATACGGAGTCGGGGCCGGCCTCAGCGACGGGCGCGCGGTGCCGGCACCACTCCGTGCTCGAGCATGCTCTCGGCCATGGCCAAGGTCATCTCCTCCGTGCTCCGGGGGGTCCAACCGAGTAGCTGGCGCGCTCTCTCGCTGGACACGTCTTGACGCTTGCCCAGCTCGGCGGCCACCAGCGCGGCCGTCGCGTCCCAAAACGCCATCGCCTTGATCAGAAGGCTCGGCAGGGGCCGGCGGGGGATGCGGAAGCCGCGTGGCGTCAGCTCACGCGCCAGAATACGGGCGATGTCGGCCAAGGGCGTGTGCTCGCCCGCGACGATGAACCGCTGGTTCGCCGCGGCAGGCGCCGTCATCGCGGCCACGTGCATGGCTGCGACGTCACGCACGTCGGCCAGCGCAAAGCCCAAGTCGGGAATGCCGGGAAGCTCTCGCGCCAAGAGCGCCCGCACGATCTGCCCCGATACCGAGAAAGCTCCATCCAGTAGCGGACCAAGGATGGCTCCGGGAAGAATGGTGACGAGCTCGAAGCGCTCGTTCTTCGGCAGCTCCGCCATGTACCGCCACGCCGCTTGCTCTGCCAGCGTCTTACTCCGTTCATACGCGGCCACGGCGGGCGTCAAAACGGACCAGTCTTGCTCGTCGAAGATCTTGGAGCCGTCTCGCGGGTGCCCCCAGAGCACGGCCGCGGTCGACGAAGTCACGACGACCCGCTGAACCCCCGCCGTGCGCGCGGCGCGCAGCGCTCGCAGCGTACCCGCGCACGCCGGCTCGATCACCTCTGCCGCATTCGCGACCGGCCCGAACGGGACGGGGCTCGCGCTATGCACGACGTACGCGCAGCCCTGCGCCGCCTCGTGCCAGCCGTAGTCGCGGGTGAGGTCGAGGGGTACGAAAGACAACCTTGGGCGTTGCGCTTCGGGCACGAAACCGGCAAAGCGCGAGGCCGCCTTGTCCACGTCCCGCACGGCCGCGCGCACGCCGTAGCCCGCCTGAAGCAGAGCCAGCGCCGTATGGGCACCCAAAAAGCCGTTGGCGCCGGTCAAGAGTACGAGCGGGGTCATGGCCGTGACCTAGCCGGCCTGATGGATTACATCTAGGGCATGGGTGCTAAGTCAAACATAGCTGAACGGCTATGAGTGGGGAGCAACTCGACCTCGACGGGGCCTCGCTTTTGGCTCTCTCGAGCCTGCTGGAGAGCGCCAGCGTCACGGCTTCGGCCCGTGCCCTCGGGCGCACGCAGGCGTCGCTGTCGCGCACCCTGTCACGGCTGCGTGTCGTCTTCGGTGATCCGCTGTTGGTCCCAGCCGGCCGTACCCTGCGGCTCACCCCCCGCGCCCAAGAGCTTCGCGCTCCCGTTGCGCGCGCGCTCGACGGACTGCAGCGCCTATTCGCGCCCACGCAGCCGTCCTCGCCACGCGACGCGCACCGCACGCTCCACGTCGCGGCCGCCGACTACACGGGGGTCGTGCTGCTCAACGCTTGGCTCACCAGCCTCCGGCGCGCCGCCCCCGGGCTCATCGTGAGAGTGACGCCGGTCGACGCGGCCAGCATCGAGCCGCTCGCGCGCGGCGACCTCGATCTGGCGCTGGCTCCGTTTTTACCCGGCGTTGGGCTCGACCAATTCGTCGCCAAGAAAATTCTCAGCGACCGTTACGTGTGCCTACTTCGAAGAGGCCACCCGCTGGCCCGGCGAAAGCTGGGCCTCCGCCAGTATTTGAAGCTCGACCACGTCATGGTGGGCAGCGTGCTGCCCGCCGTGTCGGCGATAGACGAGGCGCTGCACCGGCGCGGAGCCGCGAGGACAATCGCCGCGCGGGTGCCGTCGAGCCTGAGCGCGGTCATGCTGGTCAGCGAATCGGACTTTGCTACCACCACGTTGGCGCGGCTCGTGCCGTTCTTTCGTGGTCGCGTCGTGGCCAAGCCGTTGCCCTTCGAGGTTCCACCTCACGACCTTCATCTGATGTGGCATCCGCGGGCCAACGCCGATCCCGTCCACCGCTGGGTGCGGGAGCACCTCCTCGAGCTCGCCGCCTCGCGGGCGCGCGTTGCGTGAGGGAGACGAGCCGCGTCTACTTGACGATCACGTCGGGCGGCAAAATCACCCCGCAGCCGGTGAACGAGAGCGTCGTCTCCAGGCGGAAGTTCGAGCCGTTGGGTTGGCGCTCGGCCTGAAAGAGGTCGAAGGTGTAGCTTTGGCCAATCTCGAGCCCAAACTCCGTCGCTTTCGCGTCGAGATCGATCGAGCCCCCTTGAGCCGTGTGCACGCCGCTGAGGTTGACGCCGAGAAAGCCGTTCACGAACACGAAGACGTCATCGTCACCGCGGAAGGTGAAGACCTCGCCGCCCTTGTATTCGAAATTCGTGTGCAGCTCGGTGGTGAAGCTATAAGTATCCTTGTTGCCCCAGTCGGTGAGCGGCAGGAACGCCGTCGAATCGAACACGAAGGTCGCCCCAACGGGCTCCAGCCACAGGTCGACCGCGAACGGCTGATTTACCGCGGGCAGGTTCTGGTACCACTCTTCGAAGTGCAGCGGGCCGTTGGCGCTCGTCTTCTCTGGCTTGCGCGTGGCGCCTATGGGCGAGGCAACCTCGTACGCGCTCCAATCCGAAGCGTTCTCGAAGTCGTCGTGGGAGCCTTGAAAGTCGCGCACGATGGTGCGCAGAATGTTCGCGCACTCGCCGTTCGGCGGCGCCACGTCCGCGAGGGGCCCCAAGACTTTGTAGCCACCGCGGCTCGTATCGGGCAGGTCCGTATCCGCTTTGGCTTTGGTGAAGCCATCCGGCAGCGCGCTGAGGATCTCGACCGGTGTCCCTCCGACCATGGCGCCGCCCTGATTCGGCTGCATACCTTGGTTCAACTGCCCGCCGAGCGACAACGGCGGCAACGAAGAGCCGCCGCCCAACGACGCCAAGCTCCCGCCGGTGACCGCGCCGTCGCCGTTCGGGCCGTCGCCGGAACCGCCGACGCCCGAGCAGGCGCCGAGCGCGAGCGGAGAGACTAGGACGAGCAGGGAAGGTAGGAACGACCGACGCAGCATGCCGAGTTGAAGCACGCACGGCGGCCCGCGAGTAGCTCGTTTTTTTGATTCGATGCCGAAGCGCCCTCAGCCCTGGCGCTGGTAGTCGAGCTTGCCTTCGTCCTCCGGGCTCGCGTTGCGCAGGCTCTCGGGCTCACGCTCTTCGAGCAAGGCCGCCTCGGCCTGTTCCCGCAGCGTCAGCTCGCGATGGAACGGAGAGAGCGCCTCCGTCGCGCGGGTGAGCCAGCGAACGCCCAGGCCTTCCGGTGCCACGGAGCAGTCGTCCTCGTCATCTTCGAGCTCCGACGAGAAGTCCAGCAGCTGCTCGCGCGAGCTCGGCGCCGTCTCGTCCACGGACCACAGGTCGTCCAAGACAACATCGATGGATTCCGGCTCAGCCAGGGGCAAAACGGTGCGAGCGCCCCGCGGCTGTGCCGCCACGGAAGTGACGGCCAGCGGGGCGGCTTCGGTCATCGCTTCGGAGAGCGGAGGCTCGCTGGAGGAGCGCGCGCCGCGCGACGACAGCGCAGAAGCCCCGTCCCCCGCGCCGCGCCACTTGGACCACGCCGCGTAGGCAAGGACGAGCGCGCCGCCGGTAACCGCAGAAAAGGTTAGCTGTTTGATCATCGTGAGGGGTGATTGAGCAACAAGCATGCCCAACCGTTCGGCAGCGGCCCGCCTCTATGGAGCCTTCGTCCAAGCCTTCGCGGCGTATCAAGCTCCCGCCGAGCTCCGCCCCCGTGAGGCAATTGCGCCATTCGGGCCCAGCCCGCCACGGCGCGTTTCGCGGTCCCAGCGAGCAGGGGCGCGCTAGTCGGCGTGGGCTGCGCTCGTCTTGCGGGGCTCACCGCGAAGGTCGAGCAAGAGGTCCGTCACCTTTTGTTGGCGCGGAGCGTTTCCGAGCACAGCCTTGACTCGGTCGCGGATTTGCTCGTGGCTATAGCGAGGGTTGGCCACAATGAGCGGAATCTCCGAATCTTGACGCGAAGGGCTGCCGTGCCACGAGCGGTACGGGCTGGCGAAGTAGTAGCGCTCGTCGGGAATGTCGCGATCACCATTGTGCGCTAGCAGCATGATATCGCCCGCTCGCTCGCCGCGTAGGCCTGCGGAGAGATCGCGCAGGCGCGCCTCCGTGTCGATGTAGGTCGGGTGGGGGTGTTGCTCCAGGTAGGCCCCCAGCGGCACGGTCCGACCACCGCCGACGTAAACTTCGAACGGTAGATCGTCCTCTCCGTACGGTTTGGGCTGCCGCGTGAGCACCAGATCGAGCGTGCCTTTGAGCGCTGGCACCAGCTTACCCACGCTGTTGTTCTGGAAAATCGCCTCGGCGAGGGGCAGCACGTCTTCGCGGTAACGGGGCGACTTCTTCCAGTCACAAGTCCGCTTGGGCTCTGCGCAGGTCGTGCGATCGGCCAGATAGATGAAGGAGGTAGCGCCGCCTTCGGCCAACACGGTATCGAACCCCGTGTCTTTATCGACCTTTTCCGCGAAGGGCGCAGCCGGTACCCGGCCCTGCTGATCAAGCGCGCTGGCGAATCGTCGCCCTCGGTGTAGAGCGCGTGCTTTTCGTCGTGGCGCACGGGCGTGTGTCCGTGATCGGACGTGATGACGACCCAGCGATCGCTCAGCGCGTCGCGCTCGCGCAGCTTGGCGGAGAGCTTTCCGAGCGCCGGATCGACTACTTCGTGCAGGTATGCGCGGCGGGCTTGGTCCGGTCCTTCCTCGGCCACGTGCGCGTACAAGTCGGTGCCCGTCAGGTAGACGGTGAGCACGTCGGGCACCGCATCGTCCTCGTCGTCGAGCGCGTCTACGACCTCTTCAATCACGTCGTCGTCCAGCATCGCGAACATGTTGCGGTCTGGCTTGTCATCGTCTTGCAAGGTGGCGGTCTTGGTCGTCTTTTTCGTGACCTTGATCAATCCCTCTTCCAGCGCCCGAGCCATCACGGTATTCGTCGCAAAAAGCAAGCGATCTGCGCCGCTGTACAGCTGGTGCAGCGCGACCCAAATGGCAATGTGCGGCTCCCGGGCCCGCATGCGCTCATAGACGGTTGGCACCTTGACGAGCTTGTTCAGGTAACCATCCGTATAAATCTCGATCGTCGGTTCAGAGTCGGTGAACGAGACGGGCGCGGGCGCGCCCAGCCGGTTCTCTTCGCGGATGAAGAACTCGTTGCCAGCCACGCCGTGTACTCCCGGAGGAACCCCAGTCAAGACCGTAGTCCACGCCGCCATGGTCGACGAGGGCATCGTCGAAAGCAGCGACGGATCGAAGTAAGCGTGCGGATACTTGTCGCCTTCACCCGATAACAGATCGGTGAGCTTGGGCATCTCGCCCTTCTCCAGCATGTCATAAAGCAAATCGCGGTTCACGCCGTCGAACGCCAGGAACAAGACAGGAGCGTTCCGGGGCGAGCTCTTGGGAGCGTCCTTATCGCGATGCCGTATCGTCTTCTCGGTATCGGTCAGCACCAGCTGCGCAGTCTTTGCGGTGGTCATGCAGCCGAGCTGAGCTGCGAAGGCCAAACAAGTAAGCGAAGCAAAGCTGCGCCAAGTCATTGCCCGCGACCTTTACAAGCCGCATGCCGACGTCAGATGGCGCAAACAACCGGCAAATATCCATCATTCACGGCAACTCGAGCGCAGCTTTCTCGCCGCGCAGAGGCAATTGGTCTCGTTGCAGAACGGAAGAAGCCCACAAGGCTGGGGATTTTCGGTGGATACACCACCAATGGGGGACGCCCAGCGTTGCTGATGCGCCACCGAGTATTCATCGATGCTTCGCGCGTGTGTGCCAGCGACATGAACGCGCCTGCGTGCTGCCCGAACAGTGCGGCACGGGCTCGGGGTGCATCGCTTCTCGGCCCGAGACGTCCGCGCCGCAGCGCCCGCGAACATTCGCCGCCTCCCGCACGAACGGGTGATTGATCGACGTGGAATTATCTCGTCAAATGAGACTGGTTTCACCTATGGCGACGCTCAGAGCTCTTGAGAAGAATCGGAGAGGCATCAGAATTTGACTTACTTGAGAGTTGGAGCAGACCCGCGCAGGAACGGCAGGCGCGTGCTGACGTGGGGGACCCTGCTGGGCGGCAGAGTGGGGAAGTCGGTGCTGGTGGGTGCCTTGGTCGCCTCGTTCATTTCGAGCGGCTGCGAGAGCGGCCAGTCCGATCCCAAGGGCGGCACCAGCGCGAATCCTCCGCCAGGTGTCGAGGGGACTTTCGTCGGCAGCTGCCGGACCACGCTCGGCTGCTGCGCGCAATGCTTCGAGTACTACTCGCTTGCTCCGACCCAGGCACAAATAGATTCACTAAAGAACGGCTGCGACGATTTTGACCAGCCCTGCCCCAGTGCTGGCGCCCTCGGCAAATGCGTGTTGCCCGAGGGCTCGCGGAGCGAAGGCCTCACCGCGGTCGACGTCCGCTACGAAAAGACGACTGGCGGAGCCGTCTATGCGACGGAAGCCGAGGCCGTGCAAGTGTGCAAGCTGCAGGGCGGCACGTGGTACTCGACGAACGGAGACCACGTCGACCAAGGCGGTGCTGGAGGCGGTGCGGGTGGCGACGCGGGCACATTCGACGGCGGCGGCACCGGCGGCATGAGCAACGTCGGTGGCACGATGGTGGCAGTCGGCGGCGAGGGCGGTAACGACGAAGCAGGGAGCACGAACGCGGGCAGCTCGAGCGGAGGCGGTCCAGCAACCAGCAAGACGGCGACCGCGATCTCGGCGGGATTCGAACAGACGTGCGTGGTTGCTGATGGTGCAGTCCAGTGTTGGGGTCTCGCTGCTGCGCCCAAAGTCGCGCCGGGCTCGTCGCTCGTTGCGGGCTATCAAGCGGACGTTGAAGCAGTTGCTACGGGAAACGCGGTGGGCTGCGCTATCCAAGCCGGCGCGCTCCGCTGCTGGGGCGGTGTGAGCTTGGGAGACGTCCTCGAGTCCGGCGTGACCTCAGCGTCGGTCGCCTACAAGCAGGGCTGTGCAGTCGCCGACGGCGGCGTGCTTTGTTGGGGAGAGAACGACTTCGGCGAGCTCGGTGACGGAACCAAGCAAGCTCACGCCATGCCCGCCCCCGTACTCGGCCTGTCCGAAGGAGCCACGAGCGTGAGCATCCAGCTCGGGCACGCCTGCGCGGTCGTCGAAGAGAGCGCGTGGTGCTGGGGTGAGAACAACGACGGCCAGCTCGGCAATGGTGACACTCACGCAAGCCTCGAACCGGTTCAAGTCTCGGGGCTCACCAAAGGTGTCACCGCCATTGCGGTCGGCATCAACCACTCCTGCGCTATCGCCAACGGCGCGGCATGGTGTTGGGGCAACAACAGCCACGGCCAGCTCGGCGACGGCACGACCTCGGGCAGTACTGTACCGGTTCCGGTCACGGGGCTCGCTTCGGGCGTTACCCGCATCACCGCCGCCGGGCAGGACCCCGTCGCCTCGCGCAGCTGTGCCGTCGTTGCCGGCGCGGTCAAATGTTGGGGCTCCAACCTTGCCGGGGTTCTCGGTGACGGAACCACCACCGATCGAACCACCCCGGTGCAGGTGTCTGGGCTCCTTCAAGACGCCACCGAGGTTTCCGCCGGCTACTCTCATTCTTGTGCGATCGTGAAAGGAGTCGCGTGGTGCTGGGGCGCGGACGGCTACCACCAACTCGGCAACAACGCGTCCTTCGGCTCGCAGCCCAAGCCTGTGCAGGTGATGCTGCAGTAGGCGACGCTCGCTCGTCAGGGCACGGGAGCGCCGCTCACTTGCTTCTGGGATATTCTACCGGCGCTGGCAAGAACGCTGATTTTGGCGCGGACGCGAAGCGGTGGGACGTGGTCGTGCAGACCGCGGAGGAGATGGGGCGGCGCCGTCCGGCGCAGACCGGGGAGCAAGGAACTACAGGACGGCCAACACGGCACGGACGTCGATGCTGCGCCGGTAGCGAATGATCTTGGCGTCCTTGGGTAGCTCCGCGTCGCTGCAGCCTCGCTCTTGGTCGATGCACAACAAAACGTTCTCGAGCCGTGCGGCCCGCAGCTTGCGCAGCTTCTCCTCCAGGTACTTCGGAGTCCAGAAGCCCACAATCTCGAGCAACCAACGTCGGGTTGGGTCGCGGCGTTGGACGAGTTCGAAGTCGGGGAAAATCAGCGATCCGAAGCTTTCCACCGGCCGAGGCTCGCGGATCACGTTCCAGTCGGGGGCGGCCTTGCAAAAGTCTTTGGCGAAGCGTGCCTCCACTTGACTGTCGTAGGGCGCGAGCTCGCGGCCTACGCGCAAAGGATCTCCGGTACGAACCGTTAATGTCGCGATGGCAGAGGCAGAGCCTGTTTGGCAGTCGGCGCGAAGCTCGAACCTGTGACACCAGAGCGCGCGCGGGATAAGCGCGCTCAGAGCGCGGCCGTAAATGAGCGTGTGACGAAACAGGGCCAGCGGGCCAGAGATTTCAAGCTCCACGCCTTCTGTTGGGCCTTCCGTCACGGCGTCAAGCCCGGAAGCGACGGCTGCTGCGGCTGCCGCCGAAGCGGTGTCGGGTGGCGCTGCCCGTCGGATGTTGCAAATCAGCCCGTGGAGCCGAGCCTGTCGTACCAGCGCGCGGGTGTTCCCCCAGGCTGTGATGCGTACGCCGCGCGCCCGTTGCATCCAGCTACCTACGAGACGCAGGTTAGCGTCGAGGGCGATCTTCTCCGGCGAGAGGCCAGCCGGCAGCACGCAGGCCGTGCTCTCGCTGCGTAGGTCAGCGAAGAGCGCGGCCTGGAGACTCTCCGCGTCAGTTCCTAGTAGCAAACTTGCGCCTTTGAGGACCTCGCCGCGCGGCGCTGTGGCGGTTGCCGCCGCGGCGAACGTTGCCCAACGGGCATCGCGTGGTGGGATGGCTGCCTTCGCTCGCCCCTCGGTCAGGCGTTGAAGCACCTCGACCGCCCAGCGCTGCTTGGCTCTTGGCGCTGGCGTGGCCAGCGGCTCCTTGAGGCGCGTGAACAGCTCGCTGCGCTTCGAACCGATACCGCGTTCGTATTCGTCGATGAGCGCCCTCAGCCAGGCATGGTCCTTCTCGGTCAAGTAGTGGAGCACGAGCTGGTTGCCCCCTAGCTGCGAGCTAAGCCGAGCGAGCGTGCGTGGCAGCAAGGCCCCGCCTCCTTTCGGCCGCGCGCTTGCCCTCGCTCGTCGCCAAAGTCACGAGCTCATAAACGATGGCTCGCTTGCCAGGGGACGGTCTCAGCAGACGCCCGATACGTTGAACGTGTTCTCGCTCGCCTTGGGTGCCACCTACGATAATCGCCACGTCCGCCTCTGGCACGTCGATCCCTTCGTTTAGAACCCGTGCGCTGACCAGCGCGCGCAGGGTGCCGTCGCGAAACCCTTGCAACGCGCGTTCCCTTTCCTGGCGCCCAATCTCACAAGTGATCGGCATTATGAGATGCTCGCGCGCAATGGCGTACGCCGCGGCGTTGTCGGCGGTGAAGACGAGGATCTTGGCGTCGCGATGGCGCGCGAGCAATGCCTTCACGGCGGCCGCCTTGGCGCGGGTGAAGCCAACGAGTTGCCGGGTCCGTCGCCAAGCCCGCAACGCAGCGCGCCCATCCGCCGTTTGGGATGCGGCCGCGACCAGCTCCTGCCACGTCCCAGTCGGATGCATCGATCGAAATTGCCGATTCAACTCCGAAAACAGGCGGTGGTCGGTGTCGTAGCGGGCTCGTTCTTCACGATCCAACGCTACTCGCAGCACGACCAAGTCGAAGTCGGCCAGCCACGTGCCGGCCAAATCTCCGACACCAAGTTGGTACACCACCGGGCCGAGCAGTTCCTCGAGGCGACCCAGCGCAGGGCCATTTGGGGGGGTAGCCGACAAGCCGAGACGATGGCTCGCGGCGCACATCTCGAGGGCTTCGTCGCGTACACCGCAGCCGAAGTGGTGAGCCTCATCGACGACCAATAGCTCGAACCGGTTGCCCAGGCGTGGCATCCAGCGAAACGCCGACTCAAACGTCGCGACCGTGACCCGCTGAATGTCCTGTCGCCCGTCGCCCAAGCAGCCGATCGCTCCGGGATACAGCCGCGACAACTCGGTCGACCATTGATTCAGGAGCGCTCGGGTGGGCACCAAGCACAACGCGCGGGCCCGCGTTAACGCCATTGCCGCCGCTGCAACTCGGGTCTTTCCGCTACCGGTGGGCAAAACTACAAGTCCCCGTTTTTCAGCCAATTGCCAGGCAAGGACCGCGGCCTGTTGATACGGGCGGAGCTCGACGGAGCGCCACTCGTCCGCCGGCGCCGCGCCCGCCCGTTCAATCCCATCCGTGAGTGGCAAGCGCAGCGAGCGCAACGCCTCCAGGACCTCTGCGTAGCGATAAGCGGGTGCTCGGTACAGCTCGACGCGCGGATCCCAAAGCAGGCCGGGGATCCCCGCACGGCTCAGATCCGGCGCTTCAGTCAGCACCAACGTGCCATGGTCGAAGAGCAGCTTCATCTGTTGCCGCCCACCCTTCGGTCCAAGGGGTCACTCGGTTGCCGAAAAAATTGGCGCAGGGCGCCGCTGCCTCAGTAATTTCGGCCGAGGCAGCGAGGAGGATTTCAGCCACGACGCGCCGTTAGTCGGGCGCGAGCTTGAGTTAGCGCTTCGTTAGTCGTGATCGTCTCTGTCGTGCCCGCCCTAACGGCTTCGATGCGCGCCGCCACCTCCGCGGCGCAAGCGTCTTCGGCGTCGGTGTCGTGCCCTTCGTCGAGTATTCTCAGCCTCATGGATGTGTTGACCGCGGACGACGTGCAAACGAGCCGGAGGCCGAGCCCCAGCACGCTCTCCTCGTATCGATCGCCGGCTTCTTCGAGCTCGGCCTCCGCCTCGGGCTCGATATTCGGCGCTGCAACTCAGGGAACTCCCTGACCACTAGGCTTGCGCTTCGTCGGCCAGCTTCCGGAGCTGAGCGCGATCTGCGTCTTGTCGGCTCGCCCCTCGGCGGCGTCCATCGTCAGCTCGTACAGTCGCTCGTCATCGCGCTCAAGCGACACGCCATTGATGTCCAAGAACACCAGCGCGGCGACCAATGCGGTGCGTTTGTTGCCGTCCAAGAAAGCGTGGTTCTTCACGATATGGAAGAGGTAGGCCGCGGCCATCTCGAACAGATTGGCATGCAGCAGCTCACCCAACGCGGTCGCGCGCGGCTGCTCGACGGCCGACTCGAGCAACCCCGGATCACGCACCCCGGCGATACCGCCGAGCTCATCGAGCTGGAGTGCCTGAATCTCGAGCACTTCCTCGAGGTCCAGGAACTCGGGCGCGATCATTTGGCTAGTTTGGCTAGCGTCTTTGCGTGGGCCTTGACCATCTTGGCGGCCGACGCGCGAACGCGGTCCTTCTTGTTGCCTCGGACCGGACGCAGCGTGAGCACATCGCCATCCGTCGTGATCTCGAGGGGCGTATTTTCGTCGATTTGGAGCAGCTCTAAGACCGGGCGGTCCAAGATCACTCCCAAGCTGTTCCCGATACGGCTGAGCTTCTTTACCATGTGACCTGCGTTCTTACGACGTTATAACCCGGGTCGGGAGCTACGTCGATTCGCAGCCCAAGGGACCGGGTACCGCTCTGTAAATCTCGGCCGAAATCGAGGCCAGCGCGGCGAGGGTGTGCACCTTGTCGCTCGGCGTCTCATGTCGGCGCTGCAACTCAGGGAGCTGCCTGAGTGAACGCCGTGAAAAAAGCCTCCGTCCTCGCCGGACCAAAGCCAGCAGGGTAGTCTGTGCAGCGCACCGCACATCAGCCACGCCGCCGAAGACCGGATAGCTGAAAGGAGCCTCCGCCAGCTCAAGGGTGCGTTTCCGCATCTCGACTAAGAACTCGAGGCCGAGCCCCGGCACGCTCTCCTCGTATCGATCGCCGGCTTCTTCGAGCTCGGCCTCCGCCTCCGGCTCGATAATCAGCTCAGCCATCAGCGCGCTTTGAGTCGAGCCTCGAGTCGGTCGAACACTTCACTCGCAGGCTTGCCTACGGATTGACCGCTGCGCACCTGCTCGGCCCGGCGTGCGATCTCGGCTTCCCACTGGGCAGCCAGCCGGGCCACTGATTCCTGTGGGGCGATAGCATCGACGACCACACGCCGCTCTTCGTCGGAAAGCTCGGCGGCAAGGGCAATCACCTGGCGGACGGCAGCGCTCGACATGACGCCACGAGAGTAGCGCGGAACATCGACCTCGTCTCGCAGCTCCCTAGCCGGGACCCGGGTATCAAACCGGCGAACCCCCGGAAAAACGGGCTCCAACTCAGGGACCTCCCTGACCTAGCACATGCACAAAAGACGAAACCCCAACCGTCGTTGGGGGTTTCAGTGGAGGCGCCGGGAATTGAAGAGTGGCGGGGAGGTGGCGGCGGACGGCATCTCTCGGCAAACAGAGGGCATTCGGCGTCGAGCAGCCTGATCAAGAATTCCGCGAAATACCAGCGGACGCCGCAATTTGTTCCGCACGGCAACATGAGCCGGGCGAACTGGCGGAGGCGTTCTTGCGCGCGGTCGCGGCTGGGGACGATGGCGCAGTGGCGCTCGCGATCGCGCTGGCTGACTCGGTGTTGGACGAGAGCGGCGTGAAGGTCGCGCAGAGTGTGCTCGAAGGCGGCCCGTTGACTCTCACGCGGGCGATCAGACTGGCGGAGCTGGTTCTTACTGGGCGCCGGCAGGTCGAAAAGGCCGGTGCGCTGTGAAGCCCGTGGCCGTGGCTGGCGTGCTCCGGCGCACGTTGCCGCGCCACCCGGTCCATATTGGTTCGCGACGCTGACACGTCGCCCGTGGTGGCGCAGGGTGATGGGGCGTGGGGCCATTTCACACGGCGTCACGCCGTCGCGTTGCTTTCATGCGCGATCACGTGCCGGTGCTCCGCGACCTCGAGAGAGGCCCTTGGGCGTGCCTGCAGGCGATTGCGCCGCATTGGCAGGGGGGCCGACACGATGGCTTCCCGGGGCAGGAGCGCTTGGCGCGGCTCTCGGGGTACGATGCCCGATCGATCCGCGAGTTCACCAAGCAGCTCGAGGCCTGCGGCGTTGTCGACGTCGTTCGGCTGAAGCTCCCGGACGGGACGGCGCGCCTGCACTACGCGCCGGGCCGGCCCTTCTGGCGGCTGTCGAGCAGTTCGATGCTCGGTACAGCGACGAACGACCGAAGTCGGCGGAAACACCGCCGAACGCTCGGACGGAATTTCGGCGACTTCGTCCAAGGGCGCAAGCCGCCGCGGACCACGGCCGGGACCAGCAGCCACCGGAAGTGGTTTCCGGTGGGGGAGCGGCAGCCATTTCCGGGGAACCCCCAGATCCCAGAGATCAGAAGATCACTTCTTATTGTTTGGGTATTCAACCGAAGCAGGCGCGAGCGACGAGCCAGGCCCAGAACCCTCGGCGCTGGATCGGGACGTCGCGCGGGAAGTGCTCGGCATCCTGCGCGAACGTCGCTTCGGGCGCCGGGTTGGGCTGTTCGACACCAAAGTCATGGCCATGGTCGCGGCGTGCGTGAGCGCCATCGACGGCGACCGCGAAACCAAGCTGCGGGCGGAACTGGATGCGATCGAGCATGCCTTCGCCGTCTCGCGCGGCACCCCGACGCCGAGGTTCGTCTGGGGCAGTGTCGACCACTTCCTCGACCACGAGCAGCAAGGGCGAGGCGCAAGGGCGGTAGCTGCACGGAAGCGCGCTCGGCAGGCCCGAGCCGCGGAGGAGGAGCGTTTGCGCGCTCGCGACTTGGCGCGGCCAGGAGCGTGAGGCGTGTGGGCCACCGCCGGACGTGCTGCAGTTCATGGCGGAGTTCCAACGGGGGAAGGCGTAGCTCAGGAACTTGCGCCGCCAGGCTGCGGCCATGAAACCGGTCAATTTTCGATATCGACAACCGGCCGCGAGTGCCGGGGCCGCTCTGGTGATATGTTTCTCCCGCGAGAACCCGATGACCTACCAAGAGCGCATCGCACGAGACCCGGCAATCTGCGCGGGCCAGCCCACCATTCGCGGCACGCGCGTGCTGGTGCGCGTGGTGCTCGGCTACCTCGCCCACGGCGAGCCCGTGCAGCGGATTCTGGCGGAGTTCCCGAGCCTCACAGAAGAGGACGTGCGCGCGGTCATTGCGTTCGCCGCTGCGTCGGCGGCCGAGGACCTGCCCGCGCCGAGCCCGATCCCGCCGAGCGTGAAGGTCGCTTGAGGCTGAAGCTCGACGAGAACCTGCCGACTTCGGTCGTGCCCCGATTAGCCGCGCTCGGCTTTGATGTCGACACCGTGCTCGACGAGCACCTCGGCGGACACAGCGACGACACGGTGTGGGCCGCTGCCCAAAGCGAACAGCGCTTTCTGGTCACCCAAGACCTGGACTTCTCCGATGCGCGCCGGTTTGCGCCTGGCACGCACGCGGGCGTCTTGATTGTGCGGCTGCCTGACTCCGAGCAGTGGCGCGTTGCGGATCACTTGGTGGCCTGGTTCTCGGACGCCGATGCGCAAACCTGGGCCGGCTGCTTGGTGGTCGCTACGCCGCACAAGGTTCGCGTGAGTCGGCCCTGATCGTCTCTTCTCGGCCCTGGTGCAAGCCTGGGCTGATCTCGGAGCACCAGACCGCGAGCGAAGCTTTCTCGAGCGGCTAGCAAAGGCACCAACGCCGCACGTTCACGCCGGTTGGGCCGCCGCGGATGTCGGCCGAGTCAGCTTCGTGCCCGTGCCCGATAGCTGGAAGCCGTACGATCGCGATCCGAGTACCAAGAAGGACAAGGCCTTCTCGGTACTCGGGGCGATGCGTATCGGTCGCGATCGTAAAGAGCGTCGGTTTGTTTCCCAGGCTGTGGAACACGAACTCAACGAGCCGCACGCAGCCATCGCGTGGGTGCGACCGTTCGATGCCGAAGCGTGGACGCGCGAAGACCGGGAATGCGCATCGAATCTAGCGCGGCTCGTCGGGTACCTTGGACACTCTTCGTCGCTCGTGGCTATCGAGGTTGCGAGTGAGATATCAACTCCGGCGCTTGTCCCGGATGACGACGGAACAGTGCTGCTCCGGGTTCCGTACGACGGACGGCTCGCTCATTTGGAGGCTGCCTTCGAGGCTGGTCGTCGACCAACTACCAGTTCGTGGCAACCCTATGGGTACCGGAGAGACACGAGCCCTGGGCCACGACCGCCGTGGCGGGATCTCGTCGTTTTCCGGCTAGTGCGTGGTCCTCATCGACTCCCGATTGTGGCATCGCTGAGGGCGACGCGCGTCCTCCGGGAGGCGCTCAACGACGCCTTCCGTTCATCGCCGTTCAACCAAGAACCTCCGGAGATCGTCTGCGGGCGCACGAAAGGCGATGGTGTCACGGCGACGATGCCTCATGTCGCGTTCGTACCGCTGCCTGATGTAGGACACGCCCATGCTTCTGGCACTCTCCTTGGCCTCGCTCTGTTGCTGCCAGAGGCTCTGAAGGGTGAGGAGCGGCGAACTGTTCTTCGGGCGATCCAGACTGTAACCAAACTGGAACTAGGCACGCTCGGTCGTTGGGATCTGGAACGGCAGACGCTCGAGACCCCACTCTACGGGCTCCTCCCTGAAACGTGGACGCGAGCCTCGAAGGTTTGGACCACCGTCACTCCGCTTTCGTTCGACAGGGATCCCGGAGAAGCGACCGGCGGAACTGCAGCGGCCACTGTGACGCTCGCGTGTGAACGCCTAGGCCTCCCCGCGCCGGAAGCGATCGAACTGTCGGGCACACCGTTCATCGAGGGATCGGAGCACGCACGCGAGTTTGCACTGTTCCAGGCAAATCCCAGCGCACTGCGTCGACGTCACATTCACGCTCGTCTCGAGTTTGGCAAACCGATCTGCGGACCGTTGGTGATCGGCGCAGGACGGTATCTCGGCTATGGCCTCTGCCGACCGATTCGCGCAGGGGTGGTCGCATGAGCCTGACGGTCAGTGACTTCGAGGCATTCTTTCAGGAGTGCCATCGCCAGCCGAGGTTCCCTTGGCAGAAGCGGCTCTGCGAGCAAGTGCTCGAAGGAAACTGGCCGCGCGTGCTTGGCCTTCCCACGGCGAGTGGAAAAACATCGGTGATCGACATCGCGCTCTTCGCCCTCGCGGCGGGTGCACCCGGCGCGTGTCGGCGCATTGTTTTCGTCGTCGACCGGCGTGTCGTGGTGGACGAAGCCGCCGAGCGTGCTCGACATCTTGCGGCGTGCCTGACCGCTGCATCGGCGGGAGCGACGAAGCGCGTGGCCGAGCGCTTGAAGGAGATTGGTGACACTGAGTCACCTGTCGTCGTCTCCGTTCTTCGCGGGGGGATCCCTCCTGATGAAGACTGGGCGAAGACCCCCTCTCAGCCCGTGGTGGTGCTCTCCACGGTCGACCAGGTTGGCTCACGTCTGCTGTTCCGCGCATACGGTCGACATGGTCCGCGCTCGTGGCCGATGCATGCTGGGCTGCTGGGGCGGGATACGCTCGTCATCCTCGACGAAGCCCACTGCTCGCGGCCATTCAGCCAGACAATGCGAGCGCTCGTCGAGCGCTATCAGGAGTGGGCAGATGTTCCGGTTGGCCGCGGATCGCGCTTCCTCATGATGTCGGCGACGGCCGGTGAAGACCCCGACTGCGTATTCCGCTGCATTCGATCAGCCGTTCCGGGCGCATCCGATCAGGATTCCGGGGATCCGATCAGGCTTCGGAGCGAAGCGACGAGTACGGGGCTGGTCAGGCGGCGGGTTGGGTCTCG
>Ga0164241_10000500_pt1 | contig 70650 bp, 66 predicted proteins | sample OricomyardsoilBY_FD_108780 | JGI IMG/M metagenome (GOLD analysis project Ga0164241, IMG submission 108780) | Backyard soil microbial communities from Emeryville, California, USA - Original compost - Back yard soil (BY) | ecosystem: Environmental > Terrestrial > Soil > Unclassified | place: USA...
CTGGTTACCCGATGTTATTCCGCCGCCTCGGCAATCATATCGACCGAACAGAATTTACGGCCGAGCTTGCCCTGCTTGAACGACACGCGGCCGTCGGTAAGGGCGAAAAGGGTATGATCGCGGCCAATGCCGACGTTCACGCCCGGATAGAATCGGGTGCCGCGCTGACGGACGAGGATGTTGCCGGCGATCACGACCTGACCACCGAACTTCTTCACGCCAAGGCGCTTCGACTCGGAGTCGCGACCGTTGCGCGACGAGCCGCCTGCTTTCTTATGTGCCATGCTAAGCTACTCCTTCTTACGCTTCGGCGGCCGGGGCTTCAGCCTCGGCAGCGGGAGCGGCGGCCTTCTTCGCCTTGGGCGCGGCCTTCTTCTTCTCTTCCTGGGCACCGATGGCGGTGATCTTCAGGATCGTGTGCTGCTGGCGATGGCCGTTCTTGCGGCGATAATTGTGCCGGCGGCGCTTCTTGAAGACGATGACCTTGTCGGCCTTCGCCTGCGCGATGATCTCGGCGGAGACAGTGAGCCCTTCGACCGACTTCAGCTCCGAACCTTCCCCCGCAAGCAGGATATCGGTGAGCGAAATCGACGCTCCGGCTTCGCCGTCGAGCTTCTCGACGACGATCTTGTCTCCGGCGGCGACGCGATACTGCTTGCCGCCCGTGCGCACGATAGCGAACATGGGTCTCTTCTCTACAAATGCATGTGCCCGCCAGGGTGACCCGGCAGGAGGAAGGGCGCAGCTATGCGAGGAGGGGGCTCAAGTCAACCCGCTTCGCGCTCTTTTGCTCGGCTCACGCCGAGGTGCGGTACCACCCTCCGCCGCCATTCCAACGATGCTGCCCATCGCCGGAACCTTGGGCAGCTCCGCCCGCTCCCCCACCCGGCCACCCAGTACGATAGTAGCCTATGGGTGGCCGGGTGGGGAGCGGGCTGGCACCGCACACGCAACGTAAGTTGCGTCAAAATCAATGCCGGTGCGTGCGCTTCAGCGTGTACCGTCCGGCATCGTAACCGTCGAACAGGCCGCCGATCGCCGGATGATCGACCGGCTCGTCGCTTTCGTCGGTCACCAGATTCTGCTGGCTGACATAGGCGATGTAGCTGGAATCGTCATTCTCGGCGAGCAGATGATAATAGGGCTGGTCCTTGCGGGGGCGGACGTCCTCGGGGATCGCCTCATACCATTCCTCGCTGTTGGCGAAGACCGGATCGACGTCGAAGACTACCCCGCGGAAGTCGAACAGCCGGTGGCGCACCACTTCACCGATCGCGAAACGCGCGATCGCGACCGGCGGCATCGGCACGCCGGGCACATAGGGTTCGGTGGGGGAAGCGGGACTCGTCATGCCTCCAATCTAATGGCTATCCTTCCCCGCACAAGGCGGGCGCGGGGAGGGGCGTCTCACAAAGCGCGTCGCGGTGCTTGCGGGCCTCAGATCATTGCGCTAGGGGCGCTCGCTCAAATCGACCGGCGCCGCCCTCGGGCGGCAAGGAATGACCTCGCGGAGAGGTGGCAGAGTGGTCGAATGTACCGCACTCGAAATGCGGCGTGCGGGTAACCGTACCGTGGGTTCGAATCCCACCCTCTCCGCCATTCCCTGAAACATTTCGGAAATACCTAACCGCCGCCAAGCGGTCGTTAGCCTTGCCGCTTAACCCACGGCAAAGCGGCGTTTCCGCCGGTCGCCAAAATGGACTGAATATGGCCGACACGGCCTGAAAATGCGCTGAAATGTTAGCATAACATGCATTCCTGCACATCGAATCGCGCTTTTACAGCAACTATATTACAAATACACCCATTTTGGCTTTTGCTTTCGTGTTGACAACGTTGGCGGTAGTGGTAGCGTTACCATCGGAGTGGCGACAGACGACTCCATGCGAAATGGCTGGCAGCCGTAAGAAGCTTGCTGGCGAGGGAGAGGAAACACATGAGAAACTTTCGGCTAACGCCGGCGCTCGCGCGCTCGGCGTCCGCACTTGCAGTTGCGGTATGTCTTGCCGTGCCCGGCGCCGCTTACGCGCAGGACACGCAGGAGGAGGAGCAGCCCGAGATCGTCGTGAAGGGCATTCGCGGCGCACTCGATGAGTCGATGAACATCAAGCGGAATTCGGACGGCGTCGTCGATTCGATTTCGTCGGAAGACATCGGCAAGTTCCCCGACACCAACCTCGCCGAATCGCTTCAGCGCATTCCCGGCGTCTCGATCAACCGCGTGAACGGCGAAGGTTCGGAAGTCACGGCGCGTGGCTTCGCGGGCAGCTTCAACCTCGTCACGCTCAACGGCCGCCAGATGCCGGCCGCGAACGTCGTCGCCGTCGGCGGTGACCAGAATGTCGATTTCGGCCGCGGCACCAGCCGCTCGTTCGACTTCTCGAACCTCGCCGCGGAAGGCGTGAGCCGGCTGGAGGTTTACAAGACCGGCCGCGCGAACATCCCGACCGGGGGCCTTGGCGCGACGATCAACATCGTTACTGCGCGTCCGCTCGCGGGCAACCAGACCGGCCTGCGCGGGTCGATCGGCGCCAAGATGGTGATCGATCAGAGCCGCGACGAAGGTTTCAACCCCACGCCGGAGGTTTCGGGCATCGTGGCCTGGTCCGATCCCAACGACGTGGTCGGCATCAGCCTGTTCGGCAGCTACCAGAAGCGGGAGTCGGGCGCCGCCAGCGCCACGTCGAACGCATGGAATATCCGCCGCCGCGATGAATTCACCGATCCGAACAACGGCTTCATCAACGCGCAGACCCAGATCACCAACCTGCCGTCGACCAACCAGCTCGTCTCGATCCCGAACGACAGCCGCTATCACTGGTCGACTTCGGACCGTGAACGCATCAACGCTTCGGCGGTGCTGCAATTTCGCCCGACCGAAGGCCTCGAAGTCACGGCCGACGCCTTCTACGTCCAGAACCGCACCAGCGAGCAGCGCACCGACCAGACCAACTGGTTCAACCGCCCGTTCCGCGAAGTCCGTTTCGACACCAACACGGCCGTCGCGACCACGGTGTTCCTTCAGGAGAACATCAATGGCACGAAGGATACCGGTTTCGAGCAGCAATATCGCGCGACCAAGGACACGCTCCAGTCGTTCGGCCTGAACGCGACCTGGGATCTGAGCGATTCCTTCACCGTCAGCATCGATGGCCATCTCTCGAAGTCGGCGTCCGATCCCGATGCGCCCAACGGCACCAGCTCGACGCTGGTCTCGATCGGCGCGCCGGTCATCGCGGCGCATTCGCTCGATTTCTCGAGCGGCTTCCCGATCCAGTCGATCACGATCGATGATTCGCTTCACGGCAACAATAACGGCCGCCTCGATCTTGGCGATCTCGGCACCCAGGTGGCGCGCACCAATGCGTCGAGCCAGGAGCAGAAGATCAAGGAAGGCCGCGTCGATTTCACCTACCGGATCGGCGAAGAAGGCAAGTTCAGCTTCGGCGGCGACTATATCGATTCGACGATGATCTCGACTCAGGTCCAGACCCAGCAGACGCTGGGCGACTGGGGCATCACCCATCCGGGCGACGTCCAGCAGTTCGCGCCGGGCCTGGTTCAGGAATTCTGCCTCGAGTGCAAATTCACGCACTTCGATCCGGGCGGCACGGGCGCGTCGGCGGTGGCGTTCCGCGGCAACGCGGTGGATCTCTACAACGCGCTTTCGCCGGTCTATGCCGCCGATGGCGATCCCACGCTTGCGGGCATCCAGGCCGGCCATCCGGTTCAGGCCAGCGGCAGCAGCTACAATCTCGTCAACGAAAAGACCTGGGCGGTGTACGGCCAGTTCAGCTGGCGCGGCGATGTGGGCGGAATGCCGGCCACCTTCCTCGCGGGCGTGCGCTACGAGAAGACCGACGTGCTTTCGACCGCGGACGTGACCATTCCGCAGGCGATCATCTGGACGTCGGACAACGACTTCACGCGCATCAGCTCGGCAAATGTCCAGCCGGTTTCGCAGACGGGCAGCTACGACAATCTCCTTCCTTCGCTCGATTTCTCGATCGAGCCGATGGAGAACGTCAAGCTGCGCGCTTCGTTCAGCCGGACGCTGGCCCGCGCCGATTACAGCAACCTGTTCGTGTCGGACAGCGCCAACGGCCCGGCCCGGCCAACCGCGCTCGGTGGCGTCGCCACCGGGAGCTCGGGTGATGCCGGCCTGCTGCCGCTGGTTTCGGACAATTTCGACGTGTCGGCCGAGTGGTATTTCGCACCGCACAGTTACGTGTCGCTGGGCTTCTTCGAAAAACGGGTCCGCAACTTCGTCGGTACCGGCCAGACGACGCGCAATCTGTTCGGCCTGCGCGATCCGTCCTCGGGCGCCGCTGGTTCGCGTTCGGGCACGGCCCGCACCGCGCTCCAGAACATCGGTGCGGATATCAGCGACGTGAACCTGTTCACGATGACTGCGCTGATCATCCAGAACGGCGGCAGCGTCGCCGCGGCCACCGCGCAGTTCAACGCCAACTACACGCCGGGCTCGGGCCTCAATCAGGGCTTCGTCGATTCGGTGCTGGCGGCGGTCGATATCACGGCGGACGCGAACGATCCCCTGTTCCAGTTCGCGGTGAGTCAGCCGGTGAACAACCGCGAGGGCAAGATCCACGGGTTCGAATTGGGCGGCCAGTACTTCCTGGGCGATACCGGGTTCGGCTTCTCGGGTTCGTACACCAAGGTCTATGGCGATGTTCAGATCGACGTCGGCGCGGACCCGAGCATCGACCAGTTCGCGCTTCTCGGCCTTTCGGACAGCTTCAATGCGACGCTGATCTTCGAGAAGTACGGCGTGTCGGCGCGCGTGGCGTACAACTGGCGCGACAAGTATCTCGGCCAGACCAACCGCGGCGGCAACGATCGCAACCCGGTGTTCTACGCGCCGTTCGGTACTGTCGATGTCAATATCAGCTACGACATCACCGAGAACGTCCAGATCTCGTTCGAGGGCATCAACCTGACCAGCGAATCGCTGCGCAGCTATGGCCGCGACGAAACCAACCTCTGGTTCGCCCAGGAACTGAAGCCGCTCTACCTGGTGGGTGCGCGCTTCAAGTTCTGAACCCGGTCCAGTGTCAACAAGGGGGAGGGCCGCTGCGTTCGCAGCGGCCTTTTCCTTTTTCAGGCGCGGGGCGGCCGTGGTTGAGTGTCCCCGCGCTTTGTTTCATCATTCCCCCCGAGGGCGAGTTTTCGATGACCAGGAACGTGTTGCTGAACAATGTCGATCATCACGATCTGCGCGTGATCGCGCGGCACGCGGGCGACTATGGCGACAGTGTCAACCAGGCGCTGATCCTACCCACCGAATATGAGGATGCGCAGCGCGACTATCCGATCCTGTTCCGCCGGGACGATGCCGGCGCGTTTCAGTCGGTGGTGCTGCTGGGGCTCGACCCCGGCGAGAATCTGTTTCTGGGCGAGGCCGGCTGGCAGGCGCGCTACATCCCCGCGATCCATCGCCGCGGCCCCTTCATGATCGGGTTGCAAGGGCATGAGGGCGAAGGGCCGGGCGAGCCCATGATCCATGTCGATCTCGACGATCCCCGCGTCGGTCGTGAGACGGGGGAGCCTTTGTTCCTGCCGCATGGCGGCAACTCGCCCTATCTGGAGCATGTCGCGGGGGTGCTGCGCACGCTCTATTCGGGGCTCGAAGTGGCGAAGCCGATGTTCGCGGCGCTCGACGCGCTGGGGCTGATCCAGCCGGTCGAACTGGAAATCGCGGTCAGCGAGGAGGAGCAATATTCGCTCGCCGGCTTCCTCACCATCGCGCAGGATCGCCTCGCCGATCTCGGCGGCGATGCGCTGGAGCAGCTCAACCGCGCGGGCTATCTGCGGCTCGCCTATCTCGTGGGCGCGTCTCTGGGCAATGTCGGGCGGCTGATCGATCTCAAGAACCGGCAACGGGCCGGCGTGTGACCGGAATCGCCGCCCGGACTCACGAAGTGACGGGCATGGACCCGAACGCGATTCCCTATGCCGAATTGCTCGCCGCGCAGGCGCCGGTGATCCTTAGGGGCGTGGCGCGCGATTGGCCGCTGGTGCGCGCGGGGCTCGAATCGCCGCAGGCGGCGATGGCCTGTCTGCGGCGCTTCGACAGCGGGCGGCCCGTGACCGGCTATACCGGCGCGCCGGAGATCCAGGGCCGCTTCCATTATGACGCGGCGGGCACGGGGATGAATTTCGAGAGCGGCCGCATGCCGCTCGCCGAATTCCTCGCGAGTGTCGAGGCGCAACTGGGGAGCGCGGACGGGCCGAGCCATTATCTCGGCTCGACCGATCTCGACATGTTCCTGCCCGGTCTCCGCGCCGAGAACGATCTCGCGCTGGGCGATCCCATGTTCGCCGCCAATCCGCCCATCGTCAGTATCTGGGCCGGCAACCGCACCACCGCGTCGGCGCATTACGATATGTCCAACAACATGGCGGTCTGCGTCGCGGGGCATCGCCGCTTCACGCTGTTCCCGCCCGAGCAAGTGGCGAATCTCTATCCCGGCCCGCTCGAGCCGACTCCCGGCGGCCAAGTCGTGTCGATGGTCGATTTCCGCAATCCCGACCGCACCCGCTTCCCACGTTTCGCCCAGGCCGAGGCAGCGGGGCAGGTGGCCGAGCTGGAGCCCGGGGACTTGCTCTTCTACCCCGCGCTCTGGTGGCATCACGTCGAGGCGCTCGACGATTTCAACCTGCTGATCAACTATTGGTGGAACACCTCGCCGGGGTACATCGACACCCCGCAGAACACGTTGCTCCACGCGCTGCTCAGCCTGCGCGACCGGCCCGAGCCCGAAAAGGCCGCGTGGAAGGCCATGTTCGATTACTATATCTTCGGCCCCGCCGAATTGCCCGCCGCGCATCTGCCCCCGCCCGCGCAAGGCAATCTGGGCCCGCTCGATGAGATGAAGGCGCGGCGGCTGCGCGCGATGCTGCTCAACAAATTGAATCGCTAAGGGGGACGGGCGTGGACTCGCAACGGATCAAACGTGTCGTCATCGCCGGCGGCGGCACCGCCGGGTGGAACGTCGCGGCGGCGCTGGGCAGTTCGCTGGGCAGTTTGCTCGACATCACTCTGGTCGAGTCCGAGGAGATCGGCACGATCGGCGTCGGCGAATCCACCGTGCCGACGGTGCGCCGGTTCCACCAGCTGCTCGGGATCAACGAGCAGGAATTCATGCGCGACAATCGCGCGAGCTTCAAACTCGGCATTTCGTTCGAGGATTGGGCGCGGATCGGTGACCGCTACATCCACAGCTTCGGCATTGTCGGCAAATCGACCTGGATGGGGGATTTCCACCATTTCTGGCTCCACGCGAAGGCGCAGGGCTGGGGCGGCGAGCTGGGCGAATATTGCTTCGAGCATCAGGCGCTGGCCGCCGGCAAGTTCGCGACCGGCGAGAAGGCGACGATCAACTATGCCTATCATCTCGACGCCGCGCTCTACGCCCGCTTCCTGCGCAGGTTCAGCGAAGGCCATGGCGTCAGGCGCGTCGAGGGCAAGATCACCAGCGTCGATCAGGACGGCGAAAGCGGCTTCGTCACCGCGATCAATCTGGAATCGGGCGCGCGAGTCGAAGGCGACCTCTTCATCGACTGCACGGGCTTTCGCGGACTGCTGATCGAACAGACACTGAAGGCGGGCTTCGAGGATTGGGGGCAATGGCTCCCCTGCAACAGCGCGCTGCCGATCCAGACCAAAGCGGTTGGCCCCGCCATGCCCTATACTCGCGCGATGGCGCATGAGGCAGGGTGGATGTGGCGGATCCCGCTCCAGCACCGCGTCGGCAACGGCTTCGTCTATTCGAGCGACCACATGACCGACGACGCCGCGCATGACGCGCTGCACGCGCGGATCGAGGGCGATGTCGTGTTCGCGCCCAACCCGATCCGCTTCCGCACCGGGCGGCGGCTGAAGGCGTGGCACCGGAATGTCGTCGCGTTCGGACTTTCGGCGGGGTTCGTCGAGCCGCTCGAATCGACCAGCATCCACTTGATCCAGGCCGGGGTGATGCGGCTGATCCAGTCCTTCCCGTTCGCGGGGATCAGCGAGGCGCAGGTCGATCGTTACAATACGCGCGCACAGGACGAGGCCGAGCTGGTCCGCGACTTCATCGTCCTCCACTACAAGCTCACCGAGCGCGAGGATTCCGAATTCTGGCGTTATTGCAGGAACATGGCCGTGCCTGACTCACTCGCCGAGCGGATCGCATTGTTCCAGGAATCGGCCACCGCGTATCAGGCGCAGGACGAATTGTTCCGCGTGGACAGCTGGCTACAGGTGATGATCGGCCAGCGGCTGATCCCTGAGGCGTACCACCATATGGGGCGGTTGATGTCCGACGAGCAGCTCAAGGGCGCGCTAGGCGACCTGAAGGGCAATATCGCGAACGCCGTGGCGCGGATGCCGGCGCATCAGGAATTCGTCGACAGCTATTGTGGCGCCGAGGCCCTGGCCTGAGCTTCCAGACCTCTTGAAATGTTGGATTTCGCCTGCTTGGCTTGGCGGGCCCGGGCATGCGGGGCCGCTCTTTGACACCGCGAATCATCGGCTTCGAAAAGCGTGTTTTGGGCTGACTTTTACTGACTTTCCGTTCCGCAATACCCGCCTGGGCGCACGATCAGCCGCCCGGCTTCTGATCCCGCCAGATCCAGCGCAGGATATCGGGGAGCAGCATCCCGCCATGTGCATCCGAATGCGCGCCGTCGCCCCAGACGTGGTTCACGTCATAGCGTGCGCCGGGCACGCCGTTCTTGTCCGCATTGGCATTGGCCCAGCTCAGCGCGGCGAGCATCTGCTGGTTGGCGAGGAACCAGCTGCCATGCTCATTGTCGAGATCGTTGCTGCCGTCCTGCAGGAAGATGCGGATCGGGCGGATCGGGCTCTTGCGGATCATGCCGGGATACAGGTCGCCCCCGGGAATCAGTGGCGTTGTGGCCGTGGCGGGCTGATAGCCGATCGAGGTGTAGCTGCCGATCATGCTGATCACGTTGCGGAACTGGTCCGGGCGCTGCCACGCGACGGTCCATGCGCAGATCGCGCCGCTGCTGGTCCCGCCGATCGCGCGGTGCGTGGGATCACTGGTGAAGGCATAGTTCTTCGCCACTTCGGGCAGCAGCTCATCGATCAGCATCCACGCATAATGGTCGTTCAGCGCGTCATATTCGGCGGCGCGGTGGTCCGGGTTCCCGAAGCCGAGCGTGTCGGGGTAATGCTCGCTGAGGTTGCCGGGGGTGATGAAAACACCGATCGTCTGGGGGATGTCGCCCTTGGCGATGAGGTTGTCGAGCACGTTCTGGATGCGCAGCGAGCCATTGGGGTTGGTCGCGCGCTGGCCGTCCTGGAAGACGAGCAGATTGGGCGGGCGCTTCGCCGAATAGCCGGCGGGGACATAGATCCAATAGCGGCGCACGGTGCCCGCGAGGATCGTCGAGTGGAACTCGAACGGCCCCTTCAGCTCGCCATGCGCGACCGCCGGATCGACCAGCGATTCGGCAGTCAGCGGATAGTCGCCGGGCTTGCGCTCCTGCGCGGTGGCGGCGGTCGCGGTCAGCAGCGCCGCGGCCAGCGCCAGCGAACGGAATATCGCCTTCATCATCCCCTCCCGATTTGTCCGAGTTGAGACTAGGGGCGGAGGGAGCCGCGTCAATCCTTCCTGCGATGCGCGCACTGCCCGCGCAACCAGGTCCCGGCCACCGCGCGGTCGTCGCCGAGGATCTGGAGCGCGAACAGCCGGTCGTGGAGCGAGGCCCCGGCGGTGCGGCGCGCGAGGAGCGGAGTCGCGGCGGGATCGAGCACGATGAAGTCTGCCTCCTGCCCCGGGAGCAGCCCGCCGACCCGGTCGGCGATCCCCATCACCCGCGCCCCGCCCGCGGTGGCGAGATGGAGCGCGCGGAACGGATCGAGCGCGCTCCCGCGCATCTGGCAGACCTTGTAGGCCTCACCCATCGTCGCGAGCAGCGACAGGCTGGTCCCCGCGCCGACATCGCTGCCGAGGCCAACGCGGATGCGGTGCGTGTCGCACGCGGCGAGGTCGAACAGGCCCGAACCGAGGAACAGGTTGCTGGTGGGGCAAAAGGCAATGCCCGATCCCGCTTCGGCCATGCGAGCGAGCGCGGGGTCGCTCATATGGATGCAGTGCGCGAACACCGATCGCCGGCCGACCAATCCGAACCGGTCATAGACGTCGAGATAGTCGCGCGCTTCGGGGAAGCGCCCCGCCACCGCGGCGATCTCGCCCCGGTTCTCGCTGAGATGGGTGTGCATCAGGACGTCCGGATGCGCCGCGACGATCTCGCCCGCATCGGCGAGCTGGGCGTCGGACGAAGTCAGGGCGAAGCGCGGTGTGACGGCATAGCCCAGCCGGCCGCGTCCGCGCCATTTGGCGATCAGCGCCTCGGTCTCGGCGCGGCCCTGTTCGGGCGTGTCGCGCAGCGTTTCGGGGCCAAGGTCCATCAGCACCTTGCCCGAGGTGATGCGCATGTCGCGGACCAGCGCCGCCTCGAACAGGGCATCGACCGAGGCGGCATGGACGGTGGCGAAGACCAGCGCGCTGGTGGTGCCGTTCTTCAACAGCTCGTCGAGGAAGAAGGCGGCGAGGGCGGCCGCGTGCGCCGGATCGCCGAAAGCGGCCTCGGCAGGGAAAATATGATGTCGCAGCCATTCGAGCAGCTGCTCGCCATGCGAGGCGATCTTCTCGATCTGGGGGTAATGGACATGCGCGTCGATAAAGCCGGGGACGACGATGCCGGGCAGCGCCTCGGTCGGCACATCGGCGAAGCGCTGGGCGAGGTCGGCGTAAGCGCCGATCGCCGCGATCACGCCGTCCTCGACCACCATCAGCCCGTCGGGAAAATGGCGGATCGCTTCGAGTTTCCCGGTAGCGGGATCCTCGGGCACGCTCAGGATCTCGCCGCGAAAGGCGTGGAGAGTCATGGCTGCGGCCTTAGCGTCAGCAGCTGGGCGAGCGTGGCGATGGCGATGACGTCGGGCTCCTTGCCGATGATGCCGGGAATGCCGATGGGGCAAATGAGGCGACTGGCATCCACCCCTGCCTTGTCGAGGCGCGAAAGGAAACGGGCGCGCTTGGTTTGCGAGCCGATCAGCCCGACGAACGCGGCGCTGCTGGTGAGGGCGGCTTCGGTGAGGCGGTAATCGAGCGCATGGTCATGCGTGAGGATGACCACCGCGCCGCCCGCGGGCGCATCGGCGGCGCAGGCGACCATGGCGTCCTCCTCGGCGAGCATCACCCCGGGGGTTTCGGCCTCCGCCGCGCGTGTGTCGAACCAGGCGAGGTGGATCGGAAGGTTCGCGGCATGGGCGGCGATGGCGCGTCCGACATGGCCTGCGCCGAACATGCGGAGGGAGAGCGAATCGGCTTCGACGGGTTCGATGAACTCCGCGCCCGCACTTGGCAGCGGTCCGCGCGCATTCACGCTTCCCCGGCCTTCGCCGGGGAGGCGTTTACGGGTGACGGTATCGGTGAGGGCCACCAGATAAGGTCCGTCGTCTCGAGGAACATCGGCGATGCGCTCCACCATCAGCCGCACTCGCCCGCCACAGCATTGCCCGAGCAACGGCCCCAACGGATAATCCTGCACCCGCCAGCTCCCCGGCGAATGGTTCAGGATCGCCCGCGCCTGCTCGACCGCCTGATGCTCGAGCGCGCCGCCGCCGATGGTGCCGTGCAGCCCGGCATCGCTCACCACCATCCGCGCGCCGGGCCCGCGCGGGGCGGAGCCTTCAGTGGCGAGGATGGTGATCAGCGCGGCGGGCCCCCGCTCGAGCGCTTCCCGGGCCGCCGCCGTCCAGTCAGTCATTGCGCGCGCGAAGCTCGGCGATCGCGGCCAGGATGCGTTCGGGGGTGGCCGGGGCGTCGAGCGCGGGCAGTCCCTTGCCGGGCGCGGCGGCGGCCACGGCCTGGGTCAGCGCGGAGAAGACCGAGATCGCCAGCATGAGCGGCGGCTCGCCGACCGCCTTGGAGCGATGGATCGTATCCTCGCGATTCTCGCCGCGTTCCCATATCCGGATGTCCATGTGCGGCGGGCGGTCGCTGGCGGTGGGGATCTTGTAGGTCGAGGGGGCGTGGGTGAGCAGCCGCCCGCGTGCGTCATAAACCAGTTCCTCGGTCGTCAGCCAGCCCATGCCCTGCACGAAGCCGCCCTCGATCTGGCCGAGATCGATCGCCGGATTGAGCGACTTGCCGACATCGTGGAGGATATCGACCGCCAGCACGCGGTGTTCGCCGGTCAGCGTGTCGATCACGACTTCGCTCAGTGCCGCGCCGTACGCGAAGTAGAGGAAGGGGCGGCCGCTATGGCTGGCGCGGTCATATTCGATCTTGGGCGTGGCGTAGAAGCCGGTCGACGACAGCGAGATGCGTGCGAGATGGGCGTTGCGGCAGAGTTCGGCGAAGGTCCAGTCTTCGGCGCCCGGCTGAGTGGCCGCGAAGGCATCGAGGCGCGTCTTGATCGTGTCGGCGGCGTTCTTCGCGGCCATGCCGTTCAGGTCCGCGCCCGAGGAGGCGGCGGTGGCGGAGGTGTTGGGCACCTTGTCGGTGCGGGTCGCGGTGATGCGGACGGTCTCGACCGGCACCGCGAACACGTCCGCCACGACCTGCGCCACCTTGATGTTCAACCCCTGGCCCATTTCGGTGCCGCCATGGTTGAGCTGGATCGAGCCATCGGCATAGACCAGCACCAGCGCCCCGGCCTGATTGAGGTGCGTCGTGGTGAAGCTGATCCCGAACTTGACCGGGGTGAGCGCGAGGCCTTTCTTGAGCACGGTGTGCGAGGCGTTCCACGCCGCCACCGCCTCACGCCGGGCGGCATAGCCGGTGCTTTCGGCCAACTCGGCGATGATCGCGGGGGCGACATTGTCCTCGACCGTCATGTGATAGGGCGTGACGTCGCGCCCGGGGCCGTAAAGGTTCGCCTGCCGCACCGCGAGCGGATCGAGGTCGAGGTACGCGGCGATGGCGTCCATCACTCGCTCGATCGCGACCATCCCCTGCGGCCCGCCAAAGCCCCGGAACGCTGTGTTCGAGACGGTGTGCGTCCTGAGCCGGCGGCTGACGATCTCGACCGCGGGCAGGTAATAGCAATTATCGGCATGGAACATCGCGCGGTCGTTGATCGCGAGACTGAGGTCCGCTGTGGCGCCGCAGCGTGAGGCGAGGGTGAGGGCGATGCCTTCGATGCCGCCTTCGTTATCGAAACCCACGTCATAGCCGGCGGTGAAGTCATGGCGCTTGCCGGTCATTGCCATATCATCGTCGCGGTCGGCGCGGATCTTGGCGGGGCGGCCTGTTTTGACGGCCACCAGCGCGGCGGCGGCGGCGTAGGCGGCGGCCTGAGTTTCCTTGCCGCCGAACGCCCCCCCCATGCGGCGGACTTCGACCGTCACGTCGGCGCTATCGATGCCGAGCAGGGTGGCGACAAGGTGCTGGACCTCGCTGGGGTGCTGGGTGGAACTCAGGATATGGACCTGCGCTCCCTCGCCCGGCGTGGCGAGCGCCGCCTGGCCTTCAAGGTAGAAATGCTCCTGCCCGCCCATTTCCACGCTGCCGTGGATGCGGTGCGGGGCCGTGGCGAGCGCGGCCGGCGCGTCGCCTCGCGCCATGCGCTGGGCGGGCTCCAGCTGTGACCCTGCCTCCAGCGCGGCGGCGATGGTGGTGAGGGCGGGGAGGGGCTCGGTGTTCACCTTGGCCAACCGCGCCGCGAGGCGGGCGGCGCGGCTGCTCTCGGCGGCGACGATGAAGAGCGGCTGGCCGGGATAGAGGATCTCGCGTTCGGCGAAGAGCAAATCGTCGTGGAAGACCGGGCCGATATTATTCTCGCCCGGGATATCGCTCGCAGTGAAGATCGCGACCACGCCGGGCGCGGCGCGGACGGCAGTGAGATCGAGCCCGGTCAGGCTGGCATGGCCATCGGGCGCGAGGCCGAAGGCGAGGTGGAGCATACCCGGCGCCTCGGGCATGTCATCGACATAGCGGGCGGTGCCCGCGACATGGGCGTGGGCGCTGTCGTGGCGGTGGGGGCGGGCGACCTCAGACATCGAGCACGCTCACGGGCTCGTCATGCCACAGGCGGCGCAGGAGATTGGCGGCGGCGGTGAGGCGATATCCGGACGAGCCGCGCAGGTCGCTGAGCGGCTGATAATCCTGCGACAGCGCTTGGGCGGCGGCCTCGATCGTCGCTTGCGACCACGGCTGGCCGGTCAGCGCGGCCTCGGCGGCGGGGGCGCGGGCGGGAGTCCCGGCCATGCCGCCGAACGCGATGCGGGCCGAGACGACGTGCTCGCCATCGAACTGGATCGCGAAAGCCCCGCACAACGCCGAAATGTCGCTGTCGAAGCGCTTGGAGAGCTTGGCGATGCGGATCAGCGTGTCCGGATGGGGGCGGGGGATGCGGACGCGCTCGATCCATTCGCCGGGCGCACGGTCCTGCTTGCCGTAGCTGAGGAAATAGCTTTCCAGCGGGATCGTGCGGCGGTCGTCACCCCGGCGCAGCGTGAGTTCGGCACCCAGCGCGATCAGTGCTGGCGGCATGTCGCCGATGGGCGAGCCGTTGGCGATATTGCCGCCGATCGTCCCGGCGTTGCGCACCTGCAGCCCGCCGATGCGGCGGACCAGTTCGCCCAGATCGGCGTGGAGCCGGGCGAGCGCCTCGCGGGCCTGCGAATAGCGGACATTCGCGCCGAGGGTCAGGCCGGTTTCGTCTTCGTCGATGGTCTGGAGATCGGGGAGGTTGCCTATGAAGGTGAGACTATCCGGGGCCCGTAGCTGCTTGGTGACCCACAGGCCGACATCGGTTGCGCCCGCGACGATCTGCGACTGCGGGTTTTCGAGTTGGAAGGTGGCGAAGTCGGTGCTGTTCCGGGGGATGAAGCCGCGGCGCTTGGTGCCGGTCAGCGGGTCGGCATAGGTGAGAAGCTTTGATTCGTCGGATTTCAATGATTTGAGCTGCGATACTAAGATCGCATCTTCAGTCTGGGCCTGAGGTTTCACTGCCTCGCCCGCATCGAGGATCGGGCCATAGCCGGTGCAGCGGCACAGATTGCCCGCGATCACGTCCTTGACCGGAATGCCCTCGGTTCCCTCGGCGGCGATGCTGCGGGCGTAGAGCGACATCACGAAACCCGGCGTGCAGAAGCCGCATTGCGAGCCGTCGCGATTGGCCATCTCGCACTGGACCGGGTGTTGCCCGCCCAGGCTCTCGACTGTCTTCAGCGCCTTGCCGTCGAGCATCGGCAGGAACAGGATACAGGCATTCACGGCGCGCCATTTGACGCGCTCGCCCTCCAACGCCCCCAGCACGACCGTGCAGGCCCCGCAATCGCCCTCCGCACAGCCCTCCTTGGTGCCCGTGCGGCGCAGCGTGTAGCGCAGGAGATCGAGCACGGTCCCGGTGGGATCGGGGTTCGCGACCTCGATCACCTCGCCGTCGAGGACGAACCGGATCATTGCGGCGCTCCCGATGCGATCCACGCCCCGAGCTTCTCGCGTTCCTCCTTGGTCATGCCTGAAATATTGCCGAGCGGCATGATTTCGGAATCGACCGCCATCGCCTTGATCTTGGGCGCGGCGGCTTTGGCATGGCCATAGTCGGTCAGCACCAGCCCGAGCGGGGGCGCGGTGAATTCGGCGTGCATGGGTTTGGCCGCATGGCAATCGGTGCAATGCTTCTTCAACAGGGGCTGGATCTGGGCATAGGTGACAGGCTCGCCCGAAGCCTCGCCGCGGCCCTTTTCGAGCGTTACATAGGTGACGCTGACCAGCGCCATGAACACCGCCAGCGCGATGGCGCGCCCGGTGGGGCGGTCCCGGTGGCGCAGGTTGAAGACATGGCGGACGGCCACGCCGGTCACGCCCAGCAACGCCAGCACCAGCCAGGGCCGCTCGGCGCCATAGGTCATCGGATAATGATGAGAGATCATGATAAACAGGACCGGCAAAGTCATGTAATTATTATGCAATGACCGCTGCTTCGCCATCGCGCCGAGGCGCGGATCGGGGGTGCGGCCCGCGATCAGGTCCGCGACGACGATGCGCTGGTTCGGAATGATGATGAAGAACACATTCCCGACCATCACCGAACCGATGATCGCGCCGACATGCAGATAGGCGGCGCGGGCGGTGAACACTTCGTTGAGGCCATAGGCGGCGAGCAGGAGCACCATGAACCAGCAGATGCCGAGGATCTGGTTGCTCGCCCCCAGCGAGGACCGGCACAGCAGGTCGTACACCACCCAGCCCGCCGCCAGCGAGGCAAGCCCGATCGCGATGCCCTGCCACGGGGCGAGCGCGGCCTTGGCGGGATCGATCAGGAAGCTTTGCGCGCCGACATAATAGACCAGCACCAGCAGCGAAAAGCCGCTGATCCAAGTGAAATAGGCCTCCCATTTGAACCAGTGGAGCGAATCCGGCATCGCGCTGGGCGCGATGAGGTATTTCTGGCTGTGGTAGAAACCGCCGCCATGGACCGACCAGACTTCGCCCGAAGCCGCGCCCTCGGCAGGCGGCTTCAAGTGATTGTCGAGCCAGACGAAATAGAAGGACGAGCCGATCCACGCGATGCCTGCGGTCAGATGCAGCCAGCGGATCGCCAGATTGAGCCATTCGTTCCAGTCGACCATCAGCTACCCCGGTACGTCGAGTAGCTGAAGGGCGAGACGAGCAGCGGTACATGATAATGGCCGCCCGCATCGGCGATGCCGAAATCGACTGTCACTTCGTCGAGAAAGGGCGGATCGGACAGGGTGGCGCCCTGTGCCCGGAAATAGGCGGCGACTGCGAAGCGCAGGGCGTAGCGGCCCGGGGGCAGCGTACCCGCGATCAAATCGGGGCAGCGGCCATCTTCGTTGGTGGTGCCGCGCGCGATCTCGCCGTTGGGACCGGTGAGCGTCAGCGCGATCCCCGCGGCGGGACGGCCATGCGTCGTATCGAGGACGTGGGTGGAGAGGGTGTTCATGGTCGGTCCTCGTGCCCCTGCGGAGGCAGGGGCCCAGACTTGCGCCCCTGCGCAAGTGCATGCTGTCGCGTGCGTTTTTGTTCAGGGCTGGGCCCCTGCCTTCGCAGGGGAACTGAGAGGGTCATATCACCATCTCCAGCCGCAGCCGGACGATCTCGCCGATCTGTTCGATCGCGGTGGCGATCTCGGTCTCGCGGGCATTGCCCAGGCGCGACTCCATCGCGGCGAGGATCCCCGCCTTGTTGGTCAGCCGGACGCAGATGATGAAGGGGAAGCCGAATTTTTCCGCATAGGCGCGATTGAGCGCGTGGAAGCGGTCGAACTCCTCCTGGGTGAGCTGATCGAGCCCGGCGCTGGCCTGTTCGGCGGCGCTCGCCTCGGTCAGGCTGCCGTCGACCGCGGCCTTGCCGGCGAGCTCCGGGTGCGCGCGGATGAGGCTGAGCTGTTCCTCGGGGCTGGCGTCGTGGACGACCTTCATCAGCCCGGCATGGAGGCTGGAGAAGGGCAGCATCGTCGCGGCGCGCTGGGCGACCCAGGGGCTGTGTTCGAACAGCGGGCCGTAGCGGGCGATGAAGCTGTCGCGGTCTTCGAGGCTGGTCATGACTTGCCTCCCATACGGTCGTCGCCCCGGCCTTGAGCCGGGGTCCCGCTTCTGCCTGCGAGAAAAGAAGCGGGACCCCGGATTAAATCCGGGGTGACGAAGAGGTTGAGGTCAGGGGAGCGCGAAGTCATGACGCCACTTTCCCCACCAGCCGCAACCGGCTGACGCCGCCATCGGGGATGATGTTGAGCCGCACGAAGCGGACGGGGCCGAGATCGGCGAGGCGGTCGCCGAAGCTGTGGACCGTGTCGGCCTGAAGCTTGGTTTCGAGGAGCAGCACCGGCCAGTTCTCCGCGGCGGCGGCGATTTCCTCGGGTGAGCCGATGGCGGTCGGCGATGCCTGGATGACGCAGCGATCAGGGTAATTGCCTTTGAAATGGGCAGTATCGACGGTGATTTCGTCGATCACGCCCGCCGTGCCGAGTTCGAGGATCGCCCAGTCATGGCCGGGTTCCCGGCGGCGGCGGGTTTCCCAGCCATCGCCCATGTTGATCCCGCGGCCGGGGGCAGTGAGGTTCTCGATTGAGCCATAATGTTCGTCATTGGCGATGATCCCGCGGCCGCCATTTTCCATGGCGAGCAAGTCGAGGCGCGTGCCGGGCGCGACCTGCGACCAATCCTTGGCGATGCGGCCCCAGACCCGAAGCCGGGCGACGCCGCCATCGGGGAAGATGTGGAGGCGGACATGCGTGACCGGATCGGCATGTTCGATGGGCACCCAGATCCGGTCGTCGCCCTTGAGCGCGAGCCGTTCGGTCACCTTCACCCAGCCCACATCCTCGCCCGGGACGGCCTGATCGCTGCGGCAGACCTCGATCTCGGCGCCCGGAGGATAATTGCCGGTGAAATGGCTGGTGTCGATTTCGAACCCCGCGATCAGCCCCGAAACGCCGAGGCGGACGACGCACCAGTCATGCCCGGGAACGCGCTTGCGGCGGCTTTCCCAGCCATCCATCCACTTGCCGTTATCGTCATATTTGCCGGGGATGAAGACCGGCGCGGCGGCATCGATCAGCCGCGCCTTGTCGGCGAAGAAATCGTCAGTGGCATACACCACTTCCGCCCCCAGCCTGGGCTGGGCGAGGTTCACATATTGGCGGCGCAGTTCGTCGAGCATGGATTATTCCGAATAAGGATGCGTGGCGCGCCAGTGCCGCGCGATGTCGATGCGGCGGGCGAACCAGACATCCTTATGCCCGAGCGCGTGGCGCAGGAAGCGTTCGAGCCCGGCGATCTTGGCGGGGCGGCCGGCGAGGCGGCAATGGAGGCCGACCGACATCATCTTGGGGCGCTCCGCTCCCTCGGCATAGAGCGTGTCGAAGGCGTCGCGGAGATACTCGAAGAACTGGTCGCCGGTATGCATGTTCGCGGAGGCGAAGCGCATGTCGTTGGTTTCGAGCGAATAGGGGACGATCAGGTGAGGCTTGCCCGCTTCGCGAGTCCAGAAGGGGAGGTCGTCCGAATAATCGTCGGCATCGTAGAGGAAGCCGCCTTCCTCGGCGACGAGGCGGCGGGTGTTGGGGCTGGTGCGGCCCGTGTACCAGCCGAGCGGGCGCTCGCCGGTGAGTTGGGTATGGGCTTCGATCGCGCGGGCCATGTCGGCGCGCTCCTCGGCCTCGGGCACCGACTGGTAATTGATCCAGCGCCAGCCGTGCGATGCGATCTCGTGCCCTGCCTCCAGGAATGCCTCCACGACCGCCGGATTGCGCTGCATCGCCAATGCGACGCCGAAAATGGTGACGGGGATCTGGTAACGCTCGAACAGCCGCAGCAGGCGCCACACCCCGGCGCGGGAGCCATATTCGTAGATCTGCTCCATGCTCATGTGCCGCGCGCCGTGGACGGCGGCGGCGTTCGGGATGTCGGACAGGAAGATTTCGGACGCGGGATCGTCGTCGAGGATGCAGGCTTCCGCGCCTTCCTCGTAATTCAGCACCAGCTGCACGGCGATACGCGCGCCGCCCGGCCATGCCGCGTGCGGCGGGGTGCGGCCATAGCCGATCAGATCGCGCGGGTAACTATCGTGACTCAAATCCAGCCCCTATCAGAGGATGGTAATGAGCCGGAGCCGTGGGAGGCACAAGTCGAAATGATCCGCGAAGTCACGCCCGAGCCGCTGACTGCAAACGCCTTTGCGCCGTTCGGCCGCGTGATCGCGGCATCGGACGATGCGGTGCGGCTCGAGATCAATCAGGGACATGCGGTGCGCTACGACGGTCTGGCGGCGCTGGACGTGAATGATGGGGGCGGGACAGGTGCGATCAGCCTGTTCCGCGCGCGGCCGCTTAGCGAATTGGTGCTGCGTGTGTTCGAGCGGCATCCGCTGGGGAGCCAGGCGTTCGTTCCGCTGGGCGGGGGGGACTATCTGGTCGCGGTGGCGCCAGCGGGCGCGTTCGATGCGGGCGCGGTGCGGGTATTCCGCGCCGGGGGGCATCAGGGGGTGCAGTACGCCAAGGGCGTGTGGCACCATTTCCTGCTCGTGCTCGCCGAGAGCGATTTCCTCGTCGTCGATCGCGCGGGGCCGGGGGACAATTGCGAAGAAATCGAACTCGCCGATCCGATCCGGGTGCTCGCCTAGCCCGCCGACAGCCACACGAAGCGCACGACGAACAGGCCCGCGAGGATAAGCAGCAGCCAGTCGGTCGTGGTCACCTTGCCGCGCAGCAGCTTGAGCAGGGCATGCGCGGTGAGGCCGAAGGCGAGGCCGTTGGCGATCGAGAAGGTCAGCGGGATCATCGCGACCGTCAGGAAGGCGGGGATTGCGATTTCAGGCTCATCCCACGCGATATCGGCCAAGGGCGCCATCATCAGCCCGCCGACCAGGATCAGCGCGGGCGCGGTGGCCGCAGTAGGGACGAGCTGCGCATAGGGCGCCACGAACATCGCGAGCAGGAACAATACGCCGGTGACGATCGCGGTCAGCCCAGTGCGCCCGCCCGCCTGCACGCCCGCCGCGCTTTCGACGTAGGAGGTGACGGTGCTGGTCCCCGCCAGGCTGCCGACGATGGTGGCGATCGAATCGGTGAAGAGGATGCGGTTGAGGCGGGGAATCCTGCCCTCGGCATCGATCAGCCCGGCGCGGCGCGTGACGCCGACCAGCGTTCCGATATTGTCGAACAGGTCGACGAACAGGAAGACGAACAGGATTTCGAACAGCCCGAGCCCATGGCTCCCGCCGAGCCCGATCACCCCCGCCAGATCGAGCTCGAACGCCGTCTGTGAAATGGCGGTCAGATCATAGGGTTCGGGCTTGAACGCGACCAGACCGGTGGCCCAGCCGGCAAGGGTGGTGACGACGATTCCGATCAGGATCGCGCCGCGGACCTTCCACGCCGCCAGCGCCGCGATCAGCACGAGGCCGAAAATGGCGAGCACCGCGCCGGGCTCGTGGAGATTGCCCAGCGTGACCGAGGTGGCCGGGCTCGAAACGACGATCCCGGCATTCTTCAGCCCGATAAAGCCGATGAACAGCCCGATCCCGCCCGCGACGGCGGCGAACAGATGCTGGGGGATGGCGGCGATGATCAACTGGCGGATGCCCGCGAAGGTCAGCACCAGGAACGCCACGCCGGAGATGAACACGCACCCCAGCGCGACTTGCCACGGTACGACCATCGCTCCGACCACGGTGAAGGCGAAATAGGCGTTGAGCCCCATGCCCGGCGCGAGCGCGAGCGGGACATTGGCGGTCATGCCCATCAGGATGCTGGCGAACCCGGCGGCGAGGCAGGTCGCGGCGGCGACCGCGGCCATGTTCATGCCCGTGCTGCCCAGGATCGATGGGTTGACCAGGACGATGTAGGCCATGGTCAGGAACGTGGTGACGCCCGCGAGGATCTCGGTCCGGGCGGTCGTGCCGCGTGCGGTCAGCTCGAAACGGCGATCGAGCGCGCTGACTGGCTGAGGTTCGTCCGCCATCTGCATCCCCCCTATGGTGCGGGGACCATAGCAAGCGCGACGGGGAGGGGAAGGCCTTCCGAGGAACGCATCATCCCGGCGTTTCGCCGGGATGATGGCGGGGTGCGGTGTTACTGCGTCGGCTGGCTGCTATTGTCGCCGCCGCGATCGACGCGCGAGGTCATGCCGGTGGCCGCGGCATCGTCTTCGGTGCGGGTGGTGTCGAATTCCTTGGGTGTCGGCGCCGGAATCGCGGTCGGGCTGGGCGACGGCGTCGGCTCGGGAGTCACGACGTTCTCGATCTCGGGCGTGCCGAGATTCTCGACATTGGTTTCGATGGTGGTGGTGTTGGTCTCGACCGTGGTCGTGCCGCCGCCGCATGCCGACAGGGTCAGCGCCATCGAACCGGCGGCGAGCAAGGCTGCGAACTTCTTCATCATGTCATTCCCTCTTGATTAGCGGCCGGTGCGACCAGCCTCGATATCGGAGCGCCGTTCGATCCGGGTCGCCAGCGTCTTGTCCCAGCCATAGGGATCGCCGCGGAAATTCATCGTCCCGTTGGCGCTGGCATAGGCGGTCCAATAGAGCAGGTACACGGCCACCTGATCCTGCGGGCGTAGCTGAACGCGAAAGGTGACCGCCTTGTCGACAGTCGCCTGGATACGATCCGAAGGCCATTCCGGATCGTTGCGCAGCAGCAGATGTGCGAGCGCGCCCGGCTTTTCGAGCCGGATGCAGCCATGGCTGGCGAGCCGGTCGAAGCTCGAAAAGGTCGCCTGGCTCGGCGTGTCGTGGAGGTACACGGCATAGGGATTGTCGAAATCGAACTTGTAGCGGCCCAGCGCGCTGAACGGCGCCTGTTGCTGAAGCCGCTTGTTCGCGCCTTCGCCGATCACCTTGAAGTGATGTGCGGCAAGATAGGCCGAGCCTTTGGGGAACAGCTCGGCGGCCGCGATCCCGGCGGGGACGTTCCACGGCGGGTTGAGCACGATCGAATGGATGCGCGACTGGAGCATCGGGGTCTCGCGCCCGCCCGGGGCGCCGGTGACCGCCTTCATCGATGCGATCGGCGAGTCGCCTTCGAACACGGTCAGCACCGCGGCGGCGATATTCACCTGGATGCGGTTGCGCGGAAGCTCCTGCGGCAGCCAGCGCCAGCGCTCCATGTTCGCCATGATCTGGCGGACGCGGTCGGCGGCGGGGACGTTGAGCGCGGCGCGGGTCTGCCCGGCAAAGGTGCCGGTCGGGTTCAGGCCATAGCGGCGCTGGGCCCGCTTGACCGCCTCGGTCAGCTCGGCGTCGAACACATTGCCGGTGGCGACGACATCGGGATCCTCGACCGCAAGGCGCGCGCGCAGCGCCACGACGCGGGGGCCCTTGGCGCCCTCCGCGAGATCGGCCCCGGCGGGGAGCTGCGCCCAGCCGCCCGAAGCCTCGATCCGGCGATAGGTGTCGAGCCCGGCCTTGAGTCCGTCATAGCCCGAATAGGGCGGGGGCAGCGAATCGATCCAGCGTTGCAGCCGGTCGCTCTTCACCGCGGCGGCGAAGGGGGGCAGGGGATCATAGGCGGCGGGGCGCAGGCCCCAATCCTTCTGGAAATCCTCGGTATCGAGGCGGCCCGAATGGACCGCGTGGGCATAATCGAGCGCGGCGCGGACGAGATCGTCGTTGCTGCCCGGCGTCACCGGCGCGGCGCCGGCATGGACCAGCCCCTGGGCGAAGCGCGCCTCGCTGAGCAGGCTGATCAGCTGCGACGCCTGACCGGGCGAGAGCGTGGGGAGCGGCACTGCCTGGGGCACCGCCTGGATCGTCTGCACGGTCGAGGGCGTCGGAGTCGCGGCGGGCATGGCGGAACTTGGCGCGTTCTGGGCGATGCCGGGAGCCGCCAGCAACACGGTCGCGGCGACCAGCCACGTCGCCTTGGCTCGCTTGCGAGCAACGCTCGCGGTCGATCGATTGCGGGCAATCAGGTTTCGCATGGGCCCCTCATAACGTACGCGCAACATTTCGTCGCTGATAATACACGTTTCGTCGCCATTTCGCCAGCCCTTAGTGGCTGAGCACCACTTCGGCGACCCGGCGGCGTCCGCCGGTGCGCGTCAGCTGGACGAAAACATCGACCGTGGAGCGAACATAGTGGCGGACGTCGTCGCGGCCAAGCTGCGTTCCGGCCTGAAGCACCAAAAGTACGATTTGCTCGATCGCGCGCTCGGCCGAATCGGCATGGACCGAGGTCATCGATCCGGGGTGACCGGTATTGATCGCGCGCAGGAACGCATAGGCCTCTGGCCCGCGCAGCTCGCCCAGGATGATCCGGTCGGGCCGCATCCGCAGCGACGCGGCGAGCAAATCGTTCATGTCGATCTTCGCCTCGCCCAGTTCGCTGCGCGCCGCCAGCAGCCCGAGCGCATTGGCGTGGTGGAGATGGATTTCGGGCGTGTCCTCGATGAAGATCAGCCGTTCCCCGGCTGGAATCTCGCGGATCAGCGCGTTGAGGAAGGTGGTCTTGCCGGTCGAAGTGCCGCCCGAGACAAGGATATTCTTGCGCGCGCGCACCGCCGCCGACAGCATCCCCGCCACATCGCCATCGTCGAGCAGAGCGGCGAGCGCCTTGTCGACGTCCGACGCCTCGGGCGAATTGCGGCGCCTGGTGCCTTCGAACGCGCCGCTGGCGACGTAATCGTCGAGCGTCAGGTCCGAGGTGACATGCTTGCGGATCGCTACCGCCATGCCGCCGCGCGTGGCGGGAGGCGCGATCATCTGGACCCGCGCGCCATCGGGCAGGGTCGCGGAGAGCAGGGGATGCTCGCGGCTGATTCCCTGATGCGAGAGCGCGGCGATCTGGCGAGCGAGGCGGGCCAGCGTGGCTTCATCGAGCCCGGGCGCTTCGTGCCGCTCGATTGCGCCGCCGATCGTCTCGATCCACAGTTCGCCGGGGCGGTTGACGTAGATATCGGTGACATCGGGCCGCGCGAGCATGTCGTTGAGCGGCGCGAGGTAGCTGCGGAGATAGACGCGGCCATCGTCGGTCCTGGCCTCCGCCTGCCCGGTCATCTGCGGCCCCCGGCGCCCGTGAAGTCGAGATCGCGGGCGACGAAGATGGTGATGCTGGTGCCCGGCTTGACCGTCAGTGTCGGCGTGACCTGCTGGTTCTGCTGGAGCGGGCCGGTGACGTTCTGGACGGTGCCCGGCAGCGCCACGATCACCGGCGAACCCGCGCTGCGCGACGCGAGATTGACTCCGATATCGAGAGTCGATTGCAGGATCGCGCCCGCGAAACGCGAGAAGAAGTGATTGTTGACGCTGGCGCCGATCCCGCCGCGCCCAAGCGGATCGCCCGCCGGGGAGCCGATCGCGATCGTCACGCCGTCGGGGCGGATCAGGCGGATCCAGTTGACCAGCGCGCGCTTCTGCCCGGGCTGCGCCTCGGAGCGATATTCGCCGATCAGGCGGCTGCCGCGCGGGATCAGGACGCGGGTGCCGTCGAACCCGCGCACGTCGCGCGTCACCATCGCGCGGGCGAGCCCGGGGCGCGTGGAATCGAGGCCGGTCTCGAGCACGGCGGGGATCAGCGTGCCCTGCGGCACGGTGGCCGAGCGATTGGCGAGCACACCCGAGCGCGCGCGGGTGCCGGCGACCGAAATGGCGGAGGCGCCGGGAGGCGCGCCATCCGCGCCTTCCTTGTCGCCGGTGGCTGGCGCGGCGCCGCCCTCGATCCCGGTGCCGTCATAGACCAAAGCGGGCTCGGCGCTGGCGCGCGGCGGCGGGGCTTGCTCGATCGGTTGCTGCTGCGGCGGCGGAGCGGGCTGCGGCACATAGATGATCTGCGGCGGAGGCGGCGGCAACTGGCGCACCGGCTCGGGCTGTGCGGTCACCACCGGCTCGGGCGGGAGCGGGGCGGGGGGCACGTAGAGCGCGGGCGGCGCGGCGCTGGCGGCGCCCGAGAGGCGGTCCGAAGCGCTGGGGCGCACTGCCGGGACTTCGGCGGCGCGGCGGCGCGAATCGAGTACCGAGAAGAGCAGCACGCCGAGGATCGCCATGCCGATCGCGATCACGATCCACGAAGGCCCGCCGCGCGGGAGAGCGACCATGGGCGCGACGTTATTCTCGCCGCCGGGCTGCGCGACGCGGGGATCGCCGGGAGGGGCGGTCGCCATCAGTTCGCGCCCGCGTCGGCGACGCGCACGGCGCGCGCGATTTGCTTGTCGAGGCGGAAGACGAGGCGCGGCATTACGCTGTCGATCACGAATATCCCGTCGCGCATGTTGCCATTGACCAACGCTTCGCGGCCCTTGGCATCGACCGAATAGACGGCGGGCAGCGTCGCGGCGGCGGGCCATTCGATATAGGTCTTGGCGCCGTCGTCATCGATGCCGCTCGGCCGGATCGCGGCGTCGCCCGTCAGGCGGTAGCGGCCGCGCGGGGCATCGGCGGCGGCGGTTTCGGTGGCGCCATCGGCTTGCGCGGTGCCGGGGTAGGTGAAGCGCACCGTATAGGCCATGTCGCCCGCGCCATAGACCGGGCGCAGTTCGAAGGCGTAAGTGCGCGCGTCGGTGAGCACGACCATGTTGGTGGTGACGCCGCTCTGCACCGGCTTCACGAAGAGATGGTCGCCGCGCTTGTTTGGCGTGGCCTGCCACGCGCCGCTATCGCCCAGCGCGACATTCTCGATCCGCTCGTCGGGCGCGAACTCGACCATGATCTGATAGCCGGGCGCGGCCTGGAGCACGACGACCTGATCGGCGTTATACTCGACCGATTGCACGCGCGGATCGCCTGGGCCCGGCCTGGGCATGACCTGCGCCGGGGCGGCCATCGGCACGAGCAGCGCGATCAGGGCGAGGATCAGCCTCACAGCGTCACTTCGACGCCATTGGGCAGGCGCCGTACCGGCGTTGAGCTCGGTCGCGGTTGCTGCTGCTGATCGGGGATCACCACCCCGCCGGGTTGCGCGCCCTGCGACGGGGCGACGCCGGGTTCGGCATCGGGATCGGCATCGACATTGAGTGTCTCGGCGCTGCGCTGATAGCCGGTCACGAGGAAGCCGAGCGGGTTCACGTAGCGATCCTCGATCGACATCGGCTCACCCGAATATTTGTACTTCACCACCACGACCCAGCTTTGCGGCTGCTGGGCCTGGCCATTGCCGTCGCGGCGCACGGTATCGAAGCGAATCATCGCGGTGTTGCCCGCCATCGGGGACACGCTCTTCACTCGGGTTTCGAGGATGGTCGAGCGGGGGAGCCGGGCGAGCAGGCTATCGGGGTTCGCGCCCTGCGCCCCGGCGATATATTGGGCGCGGGCATTGCCTTCGGACCAGAGCGCGACCTTGCGGAAATTGGCCTGGAGCGCGTTGATGTCGAAGCTCTCGCGCGCGATCACATATTGGACGAGGAAGCTCTGGGTCAGCGCGGTGTTGCCCGCGACCGCGCCGGGATCGAGCGGCTTGAGCGCCTGGACATAGCCGGTGTTCTTGTCGACCAGCAGCGTATAGGGCTCGACGGTCTTGAGCGGCATCATCTGCCACAGCGCCAGCGCCTCGATCACTGCGATCAGCGCCGCGACCGACGCGACGATCCACGCCAGCTTGCGCGAGCCGCGCAGGCTGTCCTGCTGGTCCTTCCCCCAGCCTTCAGCCTGTTCGTAATAGCTGTCGAGCGCCTCGCGCGCTTTCATCTTCATTTGCCCGAATCCCGTTTACTCGCACTTCCGGATGCCCGGTTGCGCGTGCGGCGGCTATAGCTTTGTCCCAGCGGCACCGGCGCGGGGGGAGGAAGGTCGCGAGCCAGCCCCGGTGCGGCGGCCTGTCGCTGGGCGGCGCCGGCGGCGGCCTGCGCGGCCTCGCGGCGCTGAGTCTGTGCAACCGCCTCGGCGACCGCGGCGGCGCGCGAACGCTGCTCGGCGGGGACCTGGGGCCCGGCAAGGGCGGGGCGCTGGATCGGACCTTCGCCGCGCAGGCTCGAGACGAGCTGCGACGATGCCGTGCGGATCGACGCAGGCAGGCGGAAGCCCATGGCGAGCCGCGTTACCGACGCCAGCATCACCGCGAGCGTGACTGCGAACACCAGAGTCACGACCAGGATTTCGGTCGGCGCGCCTACGACCGACAGCTTGACCGCGCGGCGGGCGAGCAAATTGGTGAGCCACGGTTCCATCAGCGCCAGTTGAACCCCGAGCAGCACCGTCACGCCGACCGCGCCGAGCGCCGCGGCGGCGAGCCCCCGGATCCACCCCTCGAACAGCCCGCGCGTCCCGTCGAACAGCAGGAAGGCGATGAAGAAGGGCCCAAGCGCGAGCAGCAGCCCGGCGACGAGCCGCACCGAGGCGAACCCGGCGATCGCAGTCACCAGATAGAAGACTCGCGCGGCGCCCAGCGCCCAGGGCTCGAAACTGTCGGGCTGGCGGGGCGAGGCGACCATTGTCTGGGCCTGTCCGTTGACGACGCGCGTCGTGGTGGCCTTTTCGCGCTCCTCGAGTCCGCCGACCCCGGCCTTGTCGAGCGCGATCAGCGCGGCGTCCACGCCCTGAAGCCGCGCGACAAGCCCGCCATTCGATCCGGGCAGCCCGGCAGGCGCGCCGACGCCGCTCGCGATTTCGGCGGGGCCATGCAGCGCGACATCGTAGAACAGCGCGCGATAGGCGGGCCAGCTCGTCGCCAGCGCCAGCACGATGCCGATCTTGGCCAGCGCAAGCACGCCGTCGCGCACTCCCGGCGTCTGCCCGAACAGCATGCGATAGCCGTAAAAGGCCACGAACAAGGTCAGGAAGCCGGTGAGCAGCAGCGACAGCGTCGATCCGGGCGCGGCGAGCGCCTGATAGCCTTGCGAGCCGATATTCTGCGCCTGGCAATCGATGAAGTTGAGCATGCCGCTGACGAAGCCGCTCTCATAGGTGAGGGGCTGGCACGCGGCCATCAGGCGACTTCCAGCAGGCGCGGGATCCAGTCGGCGGGGTCGTCACCCTCCACCGCGCGGATCTCGTCGAGCAGCCGCACGGTGCGCTCGCGGCCGGACAGGATCGTAAGGATGTCGCGTTCGCCGGTCAGGTTGAGCCGCGCGACCACGCTCTCCGCGCCGTGCTTGATCAGGAAGCAATGGGCGTTGTCCGGCAGGGTGCGGATCAGTTCATATTCGTGCGGAGTCAGCCCGAATCCGTCGATATAGTCCGATGCGCGCGCCTTGGGGTTGGCCATGAAGATCTGCGTCGCCGCCTGCTCGATGATCGCGCTGGCGATCTTGCTCTCCAGCGCGTCCTGCGCGCTTTGCGTGGCGAAGCCGACGATTCCGTTGCGCTTGCGGATCGTCTTTTCCCAATCCTTGATTCGGCGGACGAACACCTCGTCGTCGAGCGCCTTCCAGCCTTCGTCGACCACGATGATCGCCGCCGTCCCGTCGAGCCGCTCCTCGACGCGGTGGAACAGGTACATCATCGCCGGCGTGCGGAGCGCGGGATCGTCGAGGATCTGCGTCATGTCGAAGCCTACCGCGTCGGCGGCGAGGTCGGTCTGGTCGGTCTCGTTGTCGAACAGCCAGGCGCGTTCGCCTTCGCCCCACCACGGGCGGAGCCGCGCCCACAGGTCGGCGCCATGCGGGCGGTGGCCGCCGCGGAAGAGTTCGGCGAGGTGGCGCAGGCGGCGATGCTCCAGCGGCTGCTGGAAGCTGGCGTCGACCGCGTCCTTGATCTTTGCGATCTCGTCGATGTCCGCGCCGCCGGCGAGCAACGCGACCCAGTCGATCAGGAACTGGCGATTGATCGGCGTATTCGCGATCTGGAGCGGATTGAGGCCCGATCGCACACCCGGTCGTAGCTGGTCGTAGCGCCCGCCGATCGCGCGGATGAAGAGCTCGGCGCCGCGATCCTTGTCGAAGAAGATGATGCGCGGGCGGTACTTCCGCGCCTGGGCGAGCAGGAAATTGAGCACCACCGTCTTGCCCGAGCCCGAGGGGCCGATGACAGTGAAATTGCCCAGATCGCCCTGGTGGAAATTGAAATAATAGGGACCGGCGGCGGTGGTCTCCAGCAGTGTGACCGCCTCGCCCCAATGATTGCCCGCGGCTTCGCCCATCGGGAAATTATGCCCGCTGGCGAGGCTGGCGAAATTGCTGGTCGAAACCATCCCGCGCCGCGCGATATATTTGAAGTTGCCGGGAAATTGCGCCCAGAACGCCGGTTCGAGCCCGATCTCCTCGCGCACCGCGATGATGCCGAGATCGGCGAGCGCGGCCTGTACTTCGGCGACGCCTTCATCGACGCGCGCGGGCGAATCCGCGCGGATCGCGATCGTCATGTGATGCTCGCCGAACCCGGCACGGCCGGCGGCGACTTCGTCCTTGGCGCTCGACAGGTCGGCACGGAGCGAAACCGCCTCGTCCTCGGCCGATTTCATCCGGCGCAGCGCGAGATTCATCTTCGACAGCGCGGCCTGGCGCTCGACGAAGCCGAAGCTCTGCGACACGGTCAGCTCGAAGGGGAGGCGGAGCAGTTCGTCGAGCATGCCCGGCGCGGTCTGGCCCGGATAATCCTTGATCGAGACGAGCCCGAGGAAGCTGCGCGGCGTGGCGCCCGCCTGGCCCAGCTCGACCGTCTCCTGCCCGAAGCTGACGCGGCGATAGGGGAGATAATTGCCCAGATCCTGCATCGGCAGCAGCACCGGGCGGACCTCGCCATTGTAGAGCGCCGAAAGGAATTCGAGTGGCTCCGAACAGGGCCCCTGCTCGGTCTGGTACACGCCCAGCACGCGCGGGCCATAGCTGGCGAGCGCGGCGAGGATCGCATCGCGCGCGACATCGAGCTGGCGGCGCTCATAGGCATTCTCGCCTTCGCCGCTGCCCGATCCGTTGGCGGGGCTGCCCAGCATCTCGCGGATGCGGTCGAGCACGCCGACCCGGCCTTGAAGCGGACGACGGACCAGCGTGAGGAACAGCTCGTTGACGTAGAGCTGCTTGCCCGCGAGCCGGGCGCGCCACGCATCGTCGAGCGTCTTCGAAAACGCATCAGGGAAATCGGCGGCCATTTCCGCATTCACCTTGCGGCGGACGATATGGTGGTAAATGGCGAAGCGCGACGATCCCACAGCTTGCAGCATCGCGTCGCGGAGACGCTTGCGGTAATTGATCTCGTCGGTGTCTGCAGTCTCGAACAACAGCCCGCGCAAGTGAACGACCTGCATCAGCAGCCCGTCGCGCGTCTCGATCGTGTGATCGTCGACATGGCGTGCATAGGGGAGGTGCTTCCCCGCCGGAGCCTCGCGCGCCACCGTCTTGGGATCGTCCGTCAGGGGCGGTAGGAGTTGCATCGCCAGATCTTGTAATTCTTGATGCGCGGCGTGCGGCTGACCTTGGTCATCCAAAGGTCGAAGAAGCGCGGCTCGCGAAGGCACAGCAGCACGCCCGCCAGATGGATCACCACCGCGGCGAGCAGCACCCAAGCGGATTTGAAGACCAGGAACAATTCGGTCGCGACGACCATGTTCATGATGAAATAGCTATAGGTCACGCCCGCGAACATTTGCGGGCGCGTGAGGGCCACGAACAGCTGGTCGCGTTCCAATCCGTTCATTTGGCCAATCCGTTCATTTGGCTCGCCCGTTCATGGCGGCTTACTGCGCCATCTGAGCGGTGGACTGGATGCCGCCGACGATGCTGGCCGCGCCAAACAGGATGAAGCAGCCGATGATCACGGTGGCGCCGTAGCGCCAGTTGATCCGGCCGGTCAGCATCAGCAGGCCGACCGAGGCGACCGCGATCACCGCGACCACGGTGGCGATCGTGCCGAGCAAGGTGCCTTCGAGCCAGCGCACCGCGCCGACGATCGGGCCCGAGCCGGCCGGATCGGCGAGCGACGCCTGCGCGGCGCTGGATGCGATCATGGCCCAGCCGGCCCCGGCCCACGCCAACGGGCGTACGCGCTTCAAAATCCTCACTATCCCCACCTTTTCCAGCCGATTCGGGCGAGGCGCGATACTGCGCGGTCGCGCGCGCTTTGCCAATGGGCAGGGGAGCGCCGGGTAAAGACTAGGGACAAATACCAGCTTGTCTTTGGAACAACATGCTTTCGCAGCGGTTGCGCCTGAGCGGTTGAATTGAACAAGTTGCCATGATAGGCCGCGCGGCGAACCAATTGCGAGGGCTGGAGAGCATGACTTCCATCGAAACGAATCCTGGTACCGAGACCCTCGAAGCGGCTCGCGATGCATGGGTGAAGCCAGCTATCGCTTCGTTCGAGCCCGTCGCCGCGACTGAGGCGAACACCGTCAACCCGGGCGATACCGTCAGCAGCAACAGCTGAACCACGCCGCTGGGATTTTCCTATAGTTTCGGTGGGTTGCGGCTGAAGTCCGACTTCGCGCTGGACCAGTTGAGACAAGAGACAAAAGCGCCATCGCCGGCTGGTCCCGCGGTGGCGCTTTCGCTTGAATCGGGCCCCGCGCCAGCGCCCGACCGGCTGTTGTTTCAATGGGGCGGCCGCTACGGGCTGAGTCTCGGCACGCTGGGCGACGATTGGCTGATGGCCTCGTCGTTCGACGGCGTTTTCCTGATCAGCAAGTCGCCCGCCAGTGTCCGCTGCATCGTCGGCAACCCTGAGGAATTGGCGTGGCGGGACGTGCTGATCCGCCGCGTGCTGCCGCGCGTGGCGATGCTGCACGGTGCGACGACGATGCATGGCGCGGCGCTGGCCAGCGGACAAAACGGGCTGGTGCTGCTCGGCCAGTCGGGCGCGGGCAAATCGACGCTGTCGGCGGCGCTCGGCCATGCCGGCTGGGACATCCTCAGCGACGATATTTCGATTCTTTGGCCCGACGATGCGCCGATGCTGGCGCCGGCGACCACCGGCGTCTGCGTCTGGGCGGATTCGCGTACGGCGCTGGACTTGCCGCTCGATCGCTGCGTGCCGATGCCAGGCTATGAGGGGAAGGTCCGCTATGTTTCGGGGCATGACCGCGCGACGGCGAAGGTGCCGCTTGGCGCAATCGTCTTCCTCGACCGATCGGAGCGCCATGCCGCGCCGCTATTGCAGCCACTGAGCCCCGCCGGAGGCCTGTCGCTGGCGATGCATCAGCGCATTCGCTTCAACCCCGCCGACGCGCATGGCGGCGAGACGCGGCGGACCTTCGACCAACTCAGCGCGGTCCTGCGGGCGGCGCCATGCTGGCGGCTGGGCTATCCGAAGCGCTACGATGCGCTTCCCGAAGTGGCGGCGGTGCTGACGGACCTGCTGGAGCGATGAGCGCGCCCTATGACCTGACTCGCGCGGAACATGATTATCCGCCGTACGAGGGGCTCCCCATGCGCAGCGTGCTGATCGCGACGCATCCGCGCTCGGGCAGCACCTTGCTGGGCGAAGCGCTCTATTTCGCGGGCGGGCTGGGCTGCCCGATCGAATATTTCCATCGCGGTTTCCGCCCAGGGCTGGCCGAGCGTTGGGGGACCGAGAGCCTTGCCGGGCATGTCGCGGCGGTCCACCGGCGCCGCACCGATCCTACGGGCACCTTGGGCGTCAAACTCTTCTGGCAAGACATGGAGGTGATGGCGGCCGAACTCGATCCCGAGCGTTTCGCGGGGTTCCCCGGCAGTCGGCCCGAAGCGACGACGCCCGAGGATTACCGCGCCATCGCGTCGTTGCTTGCGCCGATCTTTCCCGATCCGCGCTTTGTCCATCTCGAGCGCACCGATCGCGTGCGGGCGGCGGTTTCCGGGCTCACCGCGGTGCAGACCGGGCGCTTCCGGGTGATCCCCGAAATGGGCGCGCAGCCGGCGAAGGCCACGCCAGAATATGATTTCGACCGGATCGACGGCCTGATCGCCCAATCCGATTCGAGCCACCGCCACTGGCGCGCCTATTTCGCCGCGACCGGGGCGCAGCCGCTAACGCTGACCTATGAGCAACTGGCAGCCGACTATACGGGCAGCGTGCGGCGCGTGCTCGACGGGCTGGGCAGCGATGCGCCGGTCCCGCCGGTCCGGATGCGGCGCCAGTCGGACACGGGGAACGAAAGCTTCGTACTGCGCTACCTGCGCGAGCGCGCCGCTATCGGATCGTGACCAGGCCCTTGTCGCGCAGCAGTTCGAGGAACTCGCTCACTTCGGCGCGGCAAATCGCTTCATCTACCTCGAACCGCGCCTGAAGCCGCGCGCAAAGATCGGCGACCGAAACCGGCGCGTCGATCAGCGCCCAGATCCGCGCGCCCGACACATTGAGCTGGAAATAATAGCCGCTCTCGATGTCGAGGATCACGGCTTCGTCGCCCATTTCGGCGGCGACCTTATTGGGCGCGCGCTCGGCGATATCGGTGTCGGTCAGCATGGCGGCGCTATAGCCCGAACGCATGTTCCAGCCATAGGTCCATTGCGACGATGAACCAGACCGGTCCCAGCCGCGAGCGGTTGAGCATCTCCTGCGACCCGCCCTGACGCCAGGCGAGCGCCGGGGCGAACATCTCGCCCACTTTTGCGCCGTCGATCCAGCCGAGCTTGGCGGGCAGCAATTGTTCGGGCGGACGGCGGCGGAAATATTCCTCCACCATGTCGATCAGGCTGGTGATGAAGATCGCCTTGTCCTGGCGCGTGCGGACCAGTTCGGGCAGCGTGCCGCGCATCGCCTGGCGCAGCAGATATTTCCGCTCGCCCCCGCGCTTCAGCATCCGGCCCGACGCGCCCATGAAGAAATTGGCGAGGCGCAGATCGTGGAACGGGTGGCGCAGCTCGACGCCGTGCCGCTCGGTAAAGGCGAGCAGCGGTTCGTGCGCGGTATGCCGCCGGGCATGGACGAACACGCCGTAGCGCTGCTTCTGAGCGAAGCCCGGCGGATCGACCGGCGGGCGGCTCTGTGCCCAGCGATCGGCGAGCCCGGTCTTCGCCGCCCATTCGGGGCGGATCCAGCCGGGGATCGGATCGTCAAAGGTCAGATGCGGGCGCAGGAATTTGTTGCGATAGGCGGGGCTCACCACCGGGGCGAGCGCGAGGAAGCCGCCGCGACGCAGGCGCACGAACGGCGGTTCCTGCGGAAACTGGCTCATCGCCTCGCGGTACAGGCCGGTCAGGTTGCCGCGCAACAGCATGTCGGGCAGATGTCCGAACGTGCCCGCCATCCAGTCGTCGCCGCCTTCGCCCGTGAGGAGCACGCGCTCGCCCATCGCCTGCTGAGTGCCGATGCCGGCCAGGAAGCCCTCGGTCGCGCTGGGGCGCATCGGCAGTTGGAGCGTCTCCGCGCACCACAGGGCCATTTCGTCGATGCTCTGTGGCTCGCGCTTGGTGATGCGCGCCTCGATGCCCGAATGCGCTTCGACCGCGGCGCTATAGACTGTCTCGTCCTGCAACTCGCCGGGGAAACGCGCCGAGACGGGGACGAGCGGGCAGTCGATCCGCCCCGCCCGCTGCAATTCGGTGATGCGCGCGACGATCGACGAGGAATCGAGCCCGCCGGAAAGATGCGCGGCGACCGGGGTGCTGCTGCGCGTCGTCGCGATCAGCGCCTGATCGAACAATTCGAGAAAGCGCTCGACATGCTCCTCGTCCGAGAGATGCGAGAGATCCTCGAACGGCCCGTCATGCCAATGCCAGATGCTGACCCGGCCATTTTCGAGCGTGATGCCGCCGCCCTGCTCGATGCGCTCGATTCCGGTCCAGAAAGTCTCGGTGTCGGTGACGAAACGCGCCGACATGAATTCGCCCGCCACGCCTTCGTTGACGCGGCGCGCAATCCCCAGCCCGGCGACCAGCGCGCGCGGCTCGGTGGCGAAGCCGAAGATCTTGCCGTCGAAATGCCACATCAGCGGCCGCCAGCCCATCGGCGACCGCGCGGCGAACAGGCGCTGCCGGTCCGGCTGCCAGATCGCCAGCGCCCAGTCGCCGACCAGCACCTTCAGGAAACCCTCGCCCCGCGCCTCGAACAGCGCGAGCGCGAGCCCGGCATCGGGCGCGTCAACGAGCGCCGCGCCGCGCTCTCCAAGCAGCGCGAGCAGGTCTCCACGGTTGTCGAGGCGACCGTCAAAGGCGATCACCGCGCCCGAAGGGCCGGCGAGCGGCTGCACCTCGCCCACCGCTTCGGGCGTGGTCGCATGATGGAAGCGGATCATGCCTGCCGGGCCGCTATACCATTGGCTGATGCCGTCGAATCCGCGCGGCGTCGCGCTTCCGGCGACATGCGCGAGGAGCGGCGCGGTCATTTCCCGCCCGCCGGTGAAGACGACCCCGGCGATCCCGCTCATGCGGTTTCGGCCAGCAAGCCGCGGGCGAGCGCATCGGCGACGAAGGCCGCCACATCCGCCGCCATCGCATCGCGCGGCACCCCGTAGGTGGCGGCGAGGCCGTCGATGATCTCGTCCCCCTGTTGCCCCGACGCGATCGCCCGCCAGATCGTGGCGCCGCTGGTGTTGAGCGCGTGATAGGCGCCGGTGCGCGAATCGAAGAGCGCCAGTTCGCCCTCGACCGGATTCCAGCTGATATGCGGTGCGATAATGAGCAAGCGCGTTCCCCGATGGAGCGCGCCGCCTAGCAAGCGCACACGGCGCCGACAATCGCCGCGGTCAACTTCAAACACTTATCCAGATCAACATTATTCTCCGGCGATTCGGCTGGTGCATTTACGCCGGATTCACTATCTTCCGCCGCGTTTCGCCGAAGCGTTCGGCAACATGAAAGAAGGGGAGATCGATGCTTACCACTGGTAAACGCCTCATGGTCGCGGCTGCGCTGCTCGGATCGAGCGCGCTCTATGCCGCGCCGGCCGCCGCTCAGGCGACGCGCACCTGGGTTTCGGGCGTGGGCGACGACGTCAACCCCTGCAGCCGCACCGCGCCGTGCAAGACCTTTGCGGGCGCCATTTCGAAGACTGCCGCGGGCGGCGAGATCAACTGCCTCGATCCGGCCGGCTTCGGTGGCGTGACGATCACCAAGGCGATGACGATCATCTGCGACTTCACCGAAGGCGGCGTGCTCGTCGCGAGCGGGCCCGGCATCACGATCAATGCCGGCGATAATGATGTCGTGACGCTCAGCGGCCTCGACCTGTTCGGGCCGACGACATTTCCTGGCAGCAACGGCATCAACTTCGTCAACGGCGCCGGCCTCAACCTGCGTAACACCACGATCAAGGGGTTTTCGACGCAGGCAATCAACTTCACGCCCGGCGCCGGCGACACTTCGTTCCTGTATATCGACAATGTGAAGATCCTGGGCAACGGCACTGTCGGCAACGGCACCACCGGCGCGATCAAGATCGCCCCGGCCAGCAACGCGACCGCCAACGTCGTGATCAGCAACACCCAGGTTCAGGGCAATCAGAATGTCGGCGTCCGCGTCGACTTCACCGGAGTGACCGCGGCAAAGGCTAATGTCACGGTCAGCAACAGCAGCATCGACAACAGCGGCGCGGGCATGCTGCTCAAGGCGACGGCGGGCACCGGCACGATCCTCGCCACGGTCAGTGACTCGGTGATTTCGGGCAACACCAATGTCGGCGTCGTCGGCAACGGCCCGGGCGTCAACGTGCGCGTGACGCGCACGGTCATCACTCAGAACGGTTCGGCTTCGGCTGCCGCCGCGACGGGGGTTCAGGCGAACAACACCGCCGCCGTGATCAGCTATGGCACCAACGTGCTTGCCGGCAATTTGAACAGCGCCGGTACCGCCAGCGATGGCGCGTTCTCGAGCACCGTCACGCAGAACTGATCGCTGCAAGGCGACTGGCGAAAACGCCCGGGCCGGAAACGGCCCGGGCGTTTTCGTTTTCAGGGTGCCGGGGCGAAATCCTCGACCAGGTCGTAGCGGTCGCCGGGGAAGGTCTGGCGGACATAAGTGACGGGTTCGCCGCCGCGCCAGGTCCAGCGTTCGACCTGCAGGCACGGAAGATGCGGCGCGAGCGCGAGGCGGCGTGCGGCGGCCGGGCTGGCCGCGACCGCGCTGATCCGGTGGCGCGCATCGCTCCACGGGACATGGCCGAGCAGCCAGGTGCCCGGAGCCTCGCCGGCGAAATCGACGCGCTCCGCTTCGGGCACGGTGCCGAGATGGATCCAGCGCTCTTCCCAGCCGAACGGGCTCGACGAGGCATGATGCGTGCCCGTCACCCGCAGCCAGCGGCCGCGTGGGGCGGCAGGTTCGGGCGCCTCCAGATCGATCCCGCGATCGGCGAGCAGCCACGTATAGGGCTCGCCGCGCGCGCGGAGCAGCAGGCCGATATCGGGCACGCCGATCACCGCCGAGCGGATGTGCGGTCGCGCGACGAACGATCCGGCGCGGCGGCGGCGCTCGATCAGTCCTTCGCGGGCCAGGCGGCTGAGCGCCTTGTTGACCGTCGCGCGGGCACAGCCATGTTCGGCCACCAGCTCATACTCGAACGGGATGCGCATGCCCGGCGCCCATTCGCCCGAGCGAATGCGGCCCTCGATCTGGGTGCGGATGCGTGCTTCGATCGTCATGCGAGCAGGCGGGCGAGGGCGTGGCGATAACGGGTGGCGATGGCATTGGCGTGGATATGCCGGCCGTTCTCGACCAGCTTGACGCCGTTTCGCCAGACGCAGTCGATGGGCGTACGGGCGGCGAAGATCCAGCTGTCGAGGATCGCGTCGCCGCTGCGGTTGGCCAAGGCGGGGTCGTTGGGGTTGAGGGAAACCCAATCCCCATTGTGCTCCTGCGAAGGCAGGAGCCCAGGATTATCGGCCGCGTCGCTTGCGATCCTGGATTCCTGCTTTCGCAGGAACACGGAAGGGATAGCGAGGCTCTGGTTGCCGCCGTTGAGCGCCGCTTCGAACAGGCGCGCGCCGGTCGAGCGCCCGGGAGCGGCGAGGACATTGCGCGCGCGGGCGGTGAGGCGCTGGCCATATTCGAGCAGGCGGAGTTCCTCGGCCGCATCGATCCGCACATTGGAATCGCTGCCCACCCCGATCGCGCCGCCCGCGTCGAGGAACGCGGCGGCGGGGAAGAGGCCGTCCCCGAGATTGGCTTCGGTGATCGGGCAGAGGCCGGCGACCGCGCCGCTGTTGGCCAAAGCCGTGCATTCGGTGTCGGTGAGATGCGTGGCGTGGACGAGGGTCCAGTCGCGCCCCACGGGCATCTCGCTGAGCAGCCATTCGACCGGGCGCTTGCCGCTCCACGCGAGGCAGTCCCGCACTTCTTTCATTTGCTCGGCGATATGGATATGCACCGGGCCACCGAGCGGGAGGATCGCGCGGAGTTCATCGGGCGTGACCGCCCGCAAGCTGTGCGGCGCGATGCCGACGATTTCGGTCAAGTCTCGGGCGGATTCGACCAGCTTGGCGAAGCTGTCCGGCGTGTTGAGGAAACGTCGCTGCGCCTCCCCCGCAGGTGCGCCGCCAAAGCCGCCATGCGCGTAGAAGACCGGCAGGAGCGTGAGACCGATACCCGTATCCTCGGCCGCGGCGGCGATGCGCGCGGCCATTTCGGCGGGGTCGGCATAGGCGTGTCCGTCGGGCGCGTGGTGGAGATAGTGGAATTCGCCGACGCGAGTGAAGCCGCTCTCCAGCATTTCGGCATAGGCTTGCGCGGCGATAGCTTCGAGATCGTCGGGCGAGAGCCGATCGACGAAGCGGTACATCAGTTCGCGCCACGACCAGAAATCGTCGCTGCCGGGTCCGCGCGCTTCGGCGAGCCCCGCCATGCCGCGCTGGAAGGCGTGGCTGTGGACGTTCGGGAGGCCGGGGACGCCGATGGCGTGGCGTTCGTCGGTGGGCAGGGGGTCGGCGCCCGTCTCGACGCCGGTGGCGGTCACGCGGACGCGACTGGCCCATTCGCCGTCCACCCACGCGGTCTCGAACCAGATTCCCATGCGAATATGTCTAGACATATTGGGCGTCATGTCCAACACCGGAATCCATGGCGACTCCTGCGGACCGGCTCTGGAAGAACGCGCATCTGGCGACGATGGCGGATGCGGGTGTGGTCGAGCGCGGGGCGATTGCCGCAAAGGATGGGCGGATCGTCTATGCGGGCCCTGAGACCGGCGCGCCCGATGCCGCCGAGATCGTGGATTGCGGGGGCCGCTGGATCACCCCGGGGCTGATCGATTGCCACACGCACCTCGTCTACGCCGGCAACCGCGCGCGTGAGTTCGAGCTCCGGCTCGAGGGCGCGACCTATGAGGAGATCGCGCGGGCCGGGGGCGGGATCGTCTCGACGATGAAGGCGACGCGCGAGGCGAGCGAAAGCGAACTGATCGAGGCAAGTTTGCCGCGGCTCGACGCACTGATCGCCGAGGGTGTCACCACGGTCGAGATCAAGTCGGGCTATGGCCTGACGTTGGACGACGAACGCAAGATGCTGCGCGCGGCGCGGGCGCTGGGGGAGGCGCGGAATGTGCGGGTCCGCACCACGTTCCTCGGCGCGCATGCGGTTTCACCCGAATATCGTGACGACCAGGACGGCTATGTCGATCTGATCTGCGAGACGATGATCCCCGCAATGGATGGGCTCGCGGATGCCGTGGACGCCTATTGCGAGGGGATCGGCTTTTCGCCCGCGCAAGTCGACCGGATCTTCGCGGCGGCGCGCGCGCATGGCCTGCCGGTCAAGCTCCATGCCGAGCAGCTTTCGAACCAGCAGGGTGCGGCGATTGCAGCGCGCCATGCTGCGCTTTCGGCGGATCATCTGGAGCATCTCGACGAGGCCGGAGTCGCCGCGATGGCGGCCGCGGGGACAGTGGCGGTGCTGCTGCCCGGCGCCTTCTATTTCATGCGCGAGACCAAGCGGCCACCGATCGCTGCGCTTCGCGATGCGGGGGTGCCGATCGCGTTGGCGACCGATTGCAATCCGGGGACGTCGCCGCTGACCTCGCCATTGCTGGTGATGAATATGGGGGCGACTTTGTTCAGGCTGACCGTCGAGGAATGTCTCGCGGGCGTGACGCGCAATGCCGCGCGGGCGCTGGGGCTGGACGATGTCGGCACGCTCGAAGCGGGCAAGGCGTGCGACCTCGCGATCTGGGACATCGAGCGCCCGGCGGAACTGGTTTACCGGATCGGGTTCAACCCGCTCCATGCGCGCGTGATGGGAGGCGTATGATACTGAAACCCGGCCATGTGACGCTGGCCGAATGGCGCGCGATCTATGGCGGTGCGCGAGCGGATATCGACCCCGCCTGCCATGCCGGCATCGCCGCCAGCGCGGCGGCCGTCGAGGCGATCCTCGCGCGGCACGAGCCGGTCTATGGGATCAACACCGGCTTCGGGAAACTGGCGTCCGTCAAGATCGGGGACGCCGATCTCGAAACCCTCCAGCGCAACATCGTGCTCAGCCACGCGGCGGGCGTCGGCGATCCGGTGCCGGTGCCGATCGTGCGGCTGATGCTCGCGCTCAAGCTGACCAGCCTCGCCCAAGGCGCCTCCGGCGTGCGGCCCGCGACCATCGCGATGCTGCAGCATATGTTGCAGCACGACGTGATGCCGGTGATCCCCGGCCAGGGTTCGGTGGGCGCGTCCGGCGACCTTGCCCCGCTCGCGCATATGGCGGCGGCGATGATCGGCGTGGGCGATGTGATCGTCGATGGCGAGCGGCGCGCGGCGAAGGATGTGCTGAGCCCGCTGACCCTCGGGCCCAAGGAAGGACTGGCGCTGCTCAACGGCACGCAATTCAGTTGCGCCCATGCGCTGGCCGGGTTGTTCGAGGCTGAGCGGCTGTTTCGCGCGGCGCTGGTCACGGGCGCGCTGTCGACCGAGGCGGCGAAGGGATCGGATACCCCGTTCGACCATCGCATCCATGTATTGCGCGGGCACAAGGGCCAGATCGACGTGGCGGACACGCTGCGGCGGCTGATGGCGGGCTCGGCGATCCGCGCCAGCCACGCCGTCGATGACGAGCGGGTGCAGGACCCATACTGCCTGCGCTGCCAGCCGCAGGTGATGGGCGCTTGCCTCGATCTGTTGCGCCAGGCGGCGGCGACCTTGGCGATCGAGGCCAATGGCGTGACCGATAATCCGCTGATCTTCGCCGAGACGGGCGAAGCGCTCTCCGGCGGCAATTTCCACGCCGAGCCGGTGGCCTTCGCGGCGGACATGATCGCGCTGGCGGTATGCGAGATCGGATCGCTGTCGGAGCGGCGCGTGGCGATGCTGGTCGACCCGGCTTTGTCGGGGCTGCCGGCGTTCCTGACCGCGCATCCGGGGCTGAATTCGGGGTTCATGATCCCGCAGGTGACTGCGGCGGCTCTGGTTTCGGAGAACAAGCAGCGGGCGTATCCGGCGAGCGTCGATTCGATCCCGACCTCGGCCAATCAGGAGGATCATGTCTCGATGGCGGCACATGGGAGCCGGCGCTTGCTGGCGATGACGGCGAACCTCGGCCATGTGATCGGGATCGAATATCTGGCGGCCGCGCAGGGATGCGATTTCCATGCGCCTTTGACGTCGAGCGGCGAGCTGGAGCGGGCGCGGGCGATCCTGCGCGCGAAGGTGCCGACGCTGGGCGAGGACCGGCATTTCGCGCCCGATATGGCGGTGGCGACCGCGTTGCTCGCCGAGCTCGACTTCGAGCTGCCGGGAGTGGAGGCATGATCGCCGTCGAGCGCGGCGATGCGCCGCTGATCGTCAGCATCCCGCACGCCGGCACCGAAATCCCCGACGATATCGCGCCCGATCTGATCTCGCTCGATCGCGCCCGCTACGACGCCGATCTCTATATCGACAAGCTATACGCCTTTGCCGGCGGCATGGGCGCGACGATCTTCCGCACCACCATCTCGCGCACTGTGATCGACATGAACCGCGATCCTTCGGGCGTGTCGCTCTATCCCGGCATGGCGACGACGGGGCTGTGCCCGCTGACGACCTTCGACGGCGAGCCGCTGTGGAAGGACGGCCGCGAGCCCGATGAGGCCGAGATCGCGCGCCGGCGAGAGATGTATTTCGCGCCCTACCACAAGGGCCTTCAGGCCGAGATAGACCGGCTTCGCGCGATTCACTCCACCGTGGTCCTCTACGAAGCGCATTCGATCCGCAGTCATGTCCCGATGCTGTTCGAGGGCGAGCTGCCGCAATTCAACATCGGCACCAACTCGGGCCAGGCCTGCGCGCCCGAACTGGCGGATGCCATCGCGGGGCAGTGCAGCGCCAGCCAGGTGGTCGATGGCCGCTTCAAGGGCGGCTGGACCACGCGGCATTATGGGCGGCCCGAGCAGGGCGTCCACGCGATCCAGATGGAGTTGGCGATGCGGACCTATCTGAACGAGGCCGATCCCGCATGGGACGAGGAGCGCGCCGAACCCTGCAAGAACATCCTGCGCCACGTGATGGCCGCCGCGCTGCAATTCGCCGAGGGACGCCAATGACTCGCATCGACAATGAACGCCGGATCAAGGCCGCGACCGGGACCGAACTGACCGCGAAGAGCTGGCTGACCGAAGCGCCGCTGCGGATGCTGATGAACAATCTGGATGCCGAGGTCGCGGAGGATCCGCAGTCGCTGGTCGTCTATGGCGGCATCGGCCGGGCGGCGCGCGATTGGGAGAGTTATGACCGGATCGTCGCCAGCCTGCGCGATCTGGAGAGCGACGAGACGCTGCTCGTCCAGTCGGGCAAGCCGGTCGGCGTGTTCCGCACCCACGCCAACGCTCCGCGCGTGCTGATCGCCAATTCGAACCTCGTGCCGCAATGGGCGAACTGGGATCACTTCCATTCGCTCGATCGCAAGGGCCTCATGATGTACGGCCAGATGACCGCGGGTAGCTGGATCTATATCGGCACGCAGGGCATCGTTCAGGGCACTTACGAGACGTTCGTCGAGATGGGCCGCCAGCATTTCGGCGGCGACCTGACGGGCAAATGGATACTGACCGCGGGTCTTGGCGGCATGGGTGGCGCACAGCCGCTCGCGGCGACGATGGCGGGGGCGCATTGCCTTGCCGTGGAGTGCCAGCCGAGCCGGATCGAGATGCGGTTGCGCACCGGGTATCTCGACCGGCAGGCGGGCAGCATCGACGAGGCGATGGAGATCATCCGTACCGCCGAGAAGCCGGTATCGGTTGGGCTGCTCGGCAATGCGGCGGAGGTGCTGCCCGAGCTGGTGCGGCGTGGGGTGCGGCCCGATGCGGTCACCGACCAGACTTCGGCACATGATCCGGTGAACGGGTATCTGCCAATGGGTTGGACGCTCGATCAATGGTTCTCGAAGCGCGAGACTTCGCCGGCCGAAGTCGAGGCGGCGGCCCGGAAATCGATGGCGGCGCATGTCGAGGCGATGCTGGCGTTCCACGCACAGGGCATCCCGACCTTCGATTACGGCAACAATATCCGGCAGGTCGCGAAGGACGAAGGCGTCGCGGATGCCTTCGATTTTCCGGGGTTCGTGCCCGCCTATATCCGGCCGCTCTTCTGCCGGGGGATCGGACCTTTCCGCTGGGCGGCGCTCTCGGGAAATCCCGAGGATATTTGGAAGACCGACGCCAAGGTGAAGGAACTGACGCCGGGCAACACCCATCTCCACAACTGGCTCGATATGGCGCGCGAGCGGATCCACTTTCAGGGGCTGCCCGCGCGGATCTGCTGGGTGGGGCTGGGCGACCGGCACCGGCTGGGCCTCGCGTTCAACGAGATGGTCGCGAATGGCGAGCTGGAAGCGCCGGTGGTGATCGGGCGCGATCATCTCGACAGCGGTTCGGTCGCGAGCCCCAATCGCGAGACCGAGGCGATGAAGGACGGATCGGACGCCGTGTCGGACTGGCCGCTGCTCAACGCGCTGCTCAATACCGCGAGCGGGGCGACCTGGGTTTCGCTGCATCATGGCGGCGGCGTGGGGATGGGTTATTCGCAGCATTCGGGGATGGTGATCGTCGCCGATGGCACCGCCGATGCCGCCGAGCGGCTGGGGCGGGTGCTGTGGAACGACCCGGCTACGGGCGTGATGCGGCATGCCGATGCGGGGTATCAGGAAGCGATCGATTGCGCTCGAGAGCAGGGGCTGAAGCTGCCGTCGGTGTGACGCCAAAGTTGACGCGAACTTGACACTGTCTCGCGCTTTGTCCGGCGCGCGATTGACTCCTTCATGCTGTCAAATAATGTCAGTGGTCGATGTCTCGTGCGCAGCGCCTTCTCGACCTGATCCAGTTGCTGCGGCAGCATCGTCGCGCGGTCGCGGGCGCGGTGCTGGCCGAGGAGCTCGGCGTGTCGCTTCGCACTCTCTATCGCGACATCGAAACCCTTAAAGGCCAGGGCGCGCATATCGATGGGGAGGCGGGCGTGGGCTATGTGCTGCGCCCCGGCTTCATCCTGCCGCCGCTGATGTTTTCGGAGGAGGAGATAGAAGCGCTGGTGCTGGGGTCGCGCTGGGTTTCGGAGCGCGCGGACGGCATGCTTGGCAAGGCCGCGCGCAATGTGCTCGCCAAGATCGGCGCGGTGCTGCCGCCCGATCTCAAGGACAGTATCGCGGCCTCGGGCATGCTGATCGGTCCGGGTGATCCGATCTCCGCCGGGGATGCCGAGCTCGCCGCGATCCGTGAGGCGATCCGCGCCGAACGCAAGATGCGCATCGCCTATGCCGACGAGCGCGGCATCGCCACGGAGCGGACGATCTGGCCTGTCGCGCTGGCCTTTTTCGATCGCGTGCGGGTGGTGGTGGGGTGGTGCGAATTGCGCCAGGGTTTCCGGCATTTCAGGACCGATCGTATCGCCGAACTCGATGTGACCGCGGATCGCTACCCGCGCCGCCGCGCCGCGCTGTTCAAGGAATGGCGAGTCGCGCAGGGCGTATCCGAACAATGACTGCTGCCATAAACTGACAGCATGGCGGCGTATCCGTCCCTCGACGGCGCGCATCCCGCCCGCCGGTTCGAGGGAACCATCATGCCCAATTTCGACTTCCTGCTGCTGCATGTCGCCGACGATGCCGCCAGCGCGACCTTGTACAGCGATCTGCTCGGCGTGCCCGTAATCGACCAGCGGCCGGGCTTCGCGATGCTGGCCTTGCGCGAGGGCGTGATGCTGGGCCTGTGGCGCAGCGAAACGGTCGAGCCCGCGAGCAGCGGACAGACGGGTGCGAGCGAGATTGCCTTCGCGGTCGCCGATGCGGGCGTGGTCGAGGCGATGCATGCCGATTGGCGGCAGCGCGGGCTGACCATCCTCCAGGTGCCGACCGAGATGGGCTTCGGCTTGACCTTCGTCGGCGCCGATCCGGACGGCCATCGCATCCGCATCTACGCGCCCGCCGCTCGCTGAGCCTCCATTCTTCGTCACCCCGGATTTAATCCGGGGTCCCGCTTCCTTCCGCGCAAGAAGAAGCGGGACCCCGGCTCAGGGCCGGGGTGACGAGGTGGTTAGAGTTGTTTGAGCGCCGCGATCAGCCGATCCACTTCCTCGGCCGTGCTGTAATGGCAAAGTCCCACGCGGACGAGGCCGCCGCTTTCCTCCAGCCCCAGCCGCGCGATCACTTCGACTGCATAGAAATGCCCCGACCAGCTGTAGATCTCGCGCGCGGCGAGATGCTCGGCAATCGCGTCGGGGTGGTGACCTTCGACGGTGAAGCTGAACGTCGGGACGCGGCCTTCCATTGTGGGAACGCCGTAGAGCTTGAGCCCGGCAATCGTCGCCAGCCCGGCCAGCAACCGCTCGCCCAGCACGCGCTCGTAATCGGTCGCCGCGCGCATCGCCGCGACCAGCCTCGCGCGGCGGCTGTTGGCCGAAGGATCGGCTTCGCGGCCGAGCCATTCGAGATAGTCGATCGTCCCGAGCACGCCCGCTTGCCCCTCGAAGCTGGGCGTGCCGCTTTCGAAGCGGTGCGCGCCGTCATTGCCCGCCGGGCGGACCTTGTAGGCCTTGACGGCCTCGGCATCGCGGGCCCAGATCACGCCCTGATGCGGGCCGAAGAATTTGTACGGCGAGCAAGTGAGGAAATCGGCGCCCAGCGCGACCACGTCGGTGGGGATATGCGGCACCGATTGGACGGCATCGACATAGACCAGCGCATCGCAATTCGCGCGGACGATGCGGATGGCTTCCTCGACCGGGTTGATCGTGCCCAGCGCGTTGCTTGCCATTCCGAAGGCGCAGAGGCGGGTGCGGGGGCCGAGCAGACTGGCGAGTTCGTCGAGCTTCCACTTGCCCGTAGCCCGATCGAAATCCAGCCAGCGCACGGTGACGCCGCGGTCGCGGGCGGCGAGGGTCCACGGCGTGACATTGGCGTCGTGATCCAGCCGGGTAAGGACGATCTCGTCACCCTCCGCCCATGCCGCCGAGAGCGCGCGGGAGACCGCGAGCGTCAGCGACGTCATGTTCGGGCCGAACGCGATCTGATCGGGGGTGCCGCCGAGCAGATCGGCCATCGCGGCGTGGGCTGCGTCGCTTATGGCATCGGTCTCGATCGAGGTGCGGAACGCGCCGCCCGAATTGGCCGTCCCGCTTTCCAGATGCGCGACCATCGCGGCGATGGCGGAGGCGCAGGTTTGTGTGCCTCCCGGCGCGTCGAAATAAACGCGCCCGAGTCCATTGGCACCGGGTTGCGAGAGCGCCTTGAATTGCGCGCGGACGGCTTCGATAGGGAAGGTCATATCGACGGCATAAATTCGAGATTGGGAGACGGCAATGACCGCAACTGGGATCCGCAGCGCAGTGATCGGTTATGGGCTGGGCGGCATGGCGTTCCATGCGCCGCTGGTGGACGCCGTTCCCGAGCTGGAACTGGCCGCCATCGCCACTTCGCGCGCGGATCAGGTGCATGAGCGCTACCCTGACATGGCGGTGACCAGCCCCGAGGCAGTCATCGCCGATCCGTCGATCGAGTTGATCGTGATCTCGACGCCGAACGACAGCCATTTTCCTCTGGCCGAGGCGGCGCTGAACGCGGGCAAGCATGTCGTTATCGACAAGCCTTTCACTAACACCGTCGCCGACGGCGAGGCGCTGGTCGCGCTGGCCAAAACGAAGGGGCGGGTGCTCAGCGCTTTCCATAATCGCCGCTGGGACGGGGATTTCCTGACGGTGCGGTCGCTGCTGGAAAGCGGGCGGCTGGGCGATGTGCGGCTGGCGGAGCTGCGCTGGGATCGCTTCCGGCCCGAAGTCACTCAGCTCTGGCGCGACCGGCCCGAGGCGGGTTCGGGGATGCTTGCCGATCTGGGGCCGCATCTGATCGATCAGGCTTTGGTGCTGTTCGGTGCTCCGCAAGCGCTTCACGCCGACATCGCCATCCAGCGCGATGGGGCGCGGACCGACGATTATTTCGTGGTGACGCTGCATTATGGGCGGCGGCGCGTGGTGTGTTCGGCGTCGCGGCTGGTGGTCTCGCCGAGCCCGCGCTTTGCGCTGCACGGGACGGCGGCGAACTTCGTGAAGTACGGCCTCGATCCGCAAGAGCCGATGATGAAGGCCGGCGGGAGCGCGAACAATCCTTCGTACGGGGTGGAGGATGCGGCGAATTATGGCGTGCTGAATTTGCCGGATGGGACGCGGGAGACGGTGGTGACCGAGCGGGGGGATTATAAGCGGTTTTACTCGGGGGTGGCGCGGGCGATTGCCGACGGTGTGCCGCCGCCGGTGACTGCTGAGGATGCGGTTACCGGGCTGCGGCTGATGGAATTGGCCCGGGAAAGCGCGCGAGAGGGGCGGCGGATAGCCATCTAACTCCCCTCCCTGCAAGGGAGGGGTAGGGGGTGGGTGGCGAGCGTCAGCGAGCCCTCGGTCACTCTCAGTAAAAGAAAAGGCCGGGCATCGAGCCCGACCTTTTCTCACCCACCCCTAGCCCCTCCCTTGAAGGGAGGGGGATTAAGGGGGTCAGGGCCGCCACGTCGCCGGAAGCGTCCGCGCCTTGAGCGTCACTTGCTCCGTCTGCACCGTTTCGCGCGCCGAGGTGGCGAGGGTCACGGTGTAGGTGCCCGCCGCTATCCGCCAGCAATGGCCTTTTACGTCCCAGGTCGCGAGCAGGCGCGGATCGATGCTGGTGGTGAAAGCCATCGATTTGCTTGGATCCAGGTCTGCCTTGCCCCAGGCGGCGAGGCGCTTTGGTGCTTCCCAGCCGGGCCCGGAAACATAGATTTGCGCGACCTCGGCGCCCCGAATCTTGCCGGTATTGGTGAAGCCGTACAGCACTTCGATCGTGCCGTCCTTCGCCTGCGCGCTCAGCCCGCCGATCTTGAAGTGCGTATAGCTGAGGCCGTGGCCGAACGGGAAAGCGGGCTCCAGCCCCCTGGCGTCATACCATTTATACCCAACCGTCGCGCCTTCGGTGTAAGTCGTGTCGCCCTTGTTGGGTTCGCTCGGCTTGGGGAGCTGGTCGAGACTCTTGGGGAAGGTGACGGGAAGGTGGCCCGAGGGGTTCACCACGCCGAACAGGACATTGGCGATGGCGTCGCCGCCCGCGGTGCCGGGGAGCCAGGCTTCGAGCAGGCCCTCGACCTCACCGGCCCATGGCGTGAGCACCGGGCCGCCGGTTTCGAGGACGACCACCGTCCTGGGGTTTGCGGCGGCGACGGCCGAGATGGTGGCGTCCTGATTGTTCGCCAGCGTCAGCGACACGTCGAACGCTTCGCCCACCCACTGCGTGGCGAAGACGATGGCGACGTCGGCGTCCTTGGCGGCTTGCGCGGCCTCGGCGGGGTTGTCGCCCGAGACATAGGTGACGGTCGCACCCGGCGCCTGGCGCTGGATCGCGGCCATGGGCGAGTTCGGATAGTACATCACCGGGCCCGGCCAGCTGGTCGGCGCGATGCCGGGGGCCGCGTTGCCGCCGACCGGATAAACGAGCGAAGAGCCGCTGCCCGCGAGCACGCCCTTGTCGGCATGGCCGCCGATGATGACGATCGACTTCACGTCCTTCGACAGGGGCAAGATGTCGCCGTCATTCTTCATCAGCACGATCGATTCCTCGGCATCCTTGCGCGAGATTTCGGCGTGCCGGGCGAGGACGTCGGCGGGGAGCTCCAGCGGGGCCTCGGTGATCGGGTGCTCGAACAGCCCGTTGGCGAACATCGCGCGCAGGATACGGTGGGCCATCTGGTCGAGCCGCGCCTGGCTGACGTCGCCCTTGGCAACGGCTTCCTTGAGCGGCGCGCCGAAATGCGGGGTGCCGCTGAGCCCGAAGCCCGAATCCTGTTCGAGCCCGGCATTGGCCGCCGCGACCGTGGAGTGCGTCGCGCCCCAATCGGCCATCACATAGCCCTTGAAGCCCCAATCGCCGCGCAGCACGTCGGTCAGCAGCCACGGATGCTCGCACGCATGGGTGCCGTTGACCTTGTTGTACGAGCACATGATCGAGCCCGGATCGCCGATCTCGATCGCGAACTGAAAGGCGAGCAGGTCGGATTGGCGCGCGGCGGCTTCCTCGATGATCGAATTGCCTTCGCCGCGATCGGTCTCCTGATCGTTGATCGCGTAATGCTTGATCGTCGAGATGATGTGGTTGGACTGGATTCCGCGGACCTGCTGGCCGACCATCACGCCCGCGAGCCAGGGGTCCTCGCCGCCATATTCGAAGTTGCGGCCGTTGCGCGGTTCGCGGAGCAGGTCGACTCCGCCCGCGAGCATCACGTTGAAGCCCGACATCCGCGCCTCGCGCCCGATCATCGCGCCGCCCGCGAAGGCGGTTGCGGGGTTCCAGGTCGCGGCGGTGGCGAGGCCGGAGGGGAGGGCGGTGCGCTCGCGCTTGTGCTCCGCCCCTCCCTGAGTCGCGACCCCGACGCCCGCGTCCGTTTCCCACTGCGCCGGAATGCCGAGGCGGGGGATACCGGGGACATAGCCCGCGCTGCCCGCGCGCGCCTCGGCATGCGCCTTGAACCGCGTGCCGAAATCGGTGCCGAAATAGCCGAAGACGAGAACGAGCTTCTCGTCATTGGTCATCGCCGCGACCGCGAGTTCGGCGCGTTTGTCGGGGGAGAGCTTGGCGTCCATCCACGGCCATGAGGGCGCCGCGATGGTGCCCGGCTTCGCCGCGTTCGCAGTAGCGAAACCGGCGATGGAGAGGGCAATGGCGACCCCGATCAGTGGGGCGGCGAGCAGGCGTGCGCGGCGGTTCATGGTCTTCCCTCTCCTCGGACGATCTTTTTCTGATCTGTCAGCGTTGTCGGCAATGCACTTATAGGGCAAGGTACACCCTTGACGCCAGCGCTGGCTTTGCGGCCTGTGCGGGCGGTGAACGAAAAAACGAAAACTCTGTAGGGGAGAGACGCATTGGCTAGCAGATCGACACAAGGAACCGGGGGCGGGGCGGGCGCGGCATTTGCCGCGGTGACCGTCCTGTTCTTCGCCTGGGGCTTCATCACATCGATGGTCGATCCGCTGGTCGCGGCGGTGAAGGGGATCTTCACGCTGACCGACGTGCAGGCGCAGATGGCGGCGGCGGCGTTTTTCGCGGCGTACGGGCTCACCAGTTTCCTGGGCGCGACGTTGCTTGCGAAGCTCAAGTCGGTGCCGACGATCCTGTTCGCGCTGGTGACGATGATCGCGGGCTGCCTCGTCATGCTGCTCGCGGCGAACGTACAGGTCTTCGGGCTGGTGCTGCTCGGCTTGTTCATCCTCGCCAGCGGCATCACCGTGCTCCAGGTCGCGGCGAACCCGCTGGCGGCGGCGCTTGGCGATCCGAAGGGCAGCCATTTCCGCCTGACGCTCAGCCAGACCTTCAACTCGGTTGGCACCGTGATCGGGCCGATCCTTGGTTCGGAACTGTTCCTGAAGGGTTTGGAAGTAAAGCATGGCGCGGTCGTCACCGATGCGGTTCGCGCCCAGGCGCTGGCCGGCATCGACATGGCGTATTTCTGGTTCGCCGGGCTCATCCTCGCGCTGCTGGTCTTCTTCTGGTTCAGCCGCCGCGTGGTTTCGGCTGCCGCGCCGGTATCGACCGCAAACGCAAATTTCTTCGCGCTGATCGGTGACGCCTTCTCGTCCAGATGGGCGCTGTTCGGCGGCCTTGCCATCTTCCTTTATGTCGGCGCCGAAGTGGCGATCGGCACGCAGATGGCGCTATTCCTCAATTCGGACGCGGTGTGGGGCAAGTCCGACGCGCTCTTCGCATTGCCGTTCGTCCAATATGCCGTGCCGCAGGACGGCGTGGTCGGGCTGTCGCTCGAACAGGCGGGCAAGGCGACCGCGCTCTATTGGCTGGGTGCGGTCGTCGGCCGCGCGGTCGGTTCGGCGCTCCTCGCGCGCGTCAATGCGGCGAAGCTGCTGGCGACCTTCACCGCGGTCGCGGCGGCGCTCTGCCTGTATGTCTTCGGGGTTGGCGGCGTGAATGCCGGTTATGCGGCGCTTTCGATCGGCCTGTTCAACTCGATCATGTTCCCCGTGATCTTCACGCTGACGCTCGAACGATCGACCGCGAGCGAGGCGGCAACGTCGGGGCTGCTGTGTACGGCCATTGTGGGCGGCGCGGCGGTGCCGTTGCTGGTCGGCATGGTCTCGGAGCATCACGGCTATGCGTTCGCGTTGATCGTGCCGGCACTCTGCTACGTCGCTTTGTGCCTGTTCGCCATCGCGGCGGGCAAGGCCAGGATCGTCCGCGCCGAGGACGAAGTCGCCACGTCGTTCCACTAAGCGGGGACGGAAATCCCCGCATCCGCTGTCCCGGCCCGCGCCTTCCACAGGGCGTTGGGCTTGGGCAGCAGGAAGTGGCTGAAGGGGAGGATCGCCGCGCCCACCGCCGGCGCATCCTCCGACAGCATCGCGCGGCGCACCGGGGCGAGGGCGGGGACGTTGCCCGCATTCGCCGCGAGGTGCGCGTTCATCCGCTCGGCCAGCCGGTCGACATAGCGGCCCGGCAGCCGCCCGCCGATCAGGATCGCGGCCGGATTGATCAGGCAGTTGATCGCCGCCATCGGCCCCGCCAGCCGCTCGACCGCGCCATCGATCCATGCATCGACGATCGGCTCGATCCCCGCGTCCTGGCCGCCCGCGCGCAGCATATCGGGCACGCTCGCACCAACCGCTTCGAGCTTGCTCGAGAGCCCCGAGAGCGAGACGAATGTCTGGATCTGACCGCCCTTTTCGGAAGGCAGGAAACCGATCTCCCCCGAGCGTCCATTGGCGCCCCGGAAATAGACGCCGTCGATCACCAGCCCGCCACCGAGCCCCCACGAGATGAGCACGTAGAAGAAGCTGGAGATCTGCTGGCCCAGCCCCAATTGCTGTTCGCCCATCGCGGCGGCGGCGCTGTCATTCTCGACGAACACCGGCAGCCCCAGCGGCTCGGCGAACAGCGCGGCGAGATCGACCTTTTCCCATTGTGCGTAGGCGGCGGGGCGGCCGGGCAAATCGACCTGGCTGAGATCGTCAGGCCGCGCCACGCCGACGCCGACGATCCGCGACACGTCGATCCGGGCCTCGCGGATCAGGTCGCGCACCGAGAGTTCGTAGAATTCGCGCACCTTGCCCGGCAGCGCGAACTCGGCCTCCAGCGCCCGGCGCGCGACGGTCTCGCCCTGGAAATTGACCAGGACGATGGTGATGTGGTCGCGGTCGAGATTGATGCCGATCGCGTAGCAGGCGTCGGGATTGATCACGAGCTTGGTCGGCGGCTGCCCGCGCCCGCCGCGGCGACGCCCGGCCTCGCTGATCAGGCCTTCGCCGCGCAGCCGCTTGGTGATGTTCGCGATCGCCGGGGCGGTGAGCCCGGTGATGTTGGCCAGATCGACTCGCGTCAGCGACCCCGCGACGCGGATCGCATGCAGCGTGATCCGCTGATTATGGTCGGCGGCGCGTTCAAGATTGGTGCCGGACAGCCGGATGCTGCCCCCGTTTTCTGAGGTCATCGCGGGACACTGGCTGGCGCGTGGGCAAGTTTCAACCCGCCACCCGCCCGCGCGCGTTGAATATCGAAACTCGCTTGCCTAAAGCTGGGGAAACGGGCGGGGCACGGATGCCCCGCCCGCCGGGAGAAAATGGTGCGCGTGCTACTCGACCCAGATTGGACGCCCGCGCGCAACGCCCCGCCCGCTCAAGAGAACGACCGGCACGTGCGATTCTTTCATGCTATGCCGGGCTTATGGGGTGGCGCAGCGGATTCGGGCGCGGCGGGCGCGGCATGATCCTGGGGATCGGCGCATTGCTGGCCGCGGCCTTGGCCTTCATCGGGAGCGATGTGCCCGCGCGCGTGGCGGTGACCGGGGGGACGGTCGAAGGCAGCGCGGCGCCGGGTGGCGGCGCGACCCTGTTTCGCGGCATTCCCTATGCGGGGGCGCCGGTTGGCGATCGCCGCTGGCGCGCGCCGGCGGCGGTGGCGCCGTGGCGGGGCGTCCGCCGCGACAATCCCGATGCGCCCGCCTGCCCGCAGAACGATCAGGGCTGGAACCATGACGCCTTCGCCCATGCGAGCGAGGATTGCCTGACGCTCGATATCCGCACCCCCGCGCTGAACGGCAAACTGCCGGTGATGGTGTGGATCCATGGCGGCAGCAATTTCTCGGGATCGGCGCGCGGGACGGTGCAGTCGCGGATCACCGACAAGGGCGTGGTGCTGGTCGCGATCCAGTACCGGCTGGGGATGCTCGGCTTCCTCGCGCATCGCGGCGCGGCGAAGGACGCGGGCGGACATGCCGGCAATTACGGGCTGATGGATCAGATCGCGGCGCTGCGCTGGGTCCAGGCGAATATCGCGCGCTTCGGGGGCGATCCGGCGAATGTGACGATCTTCGGGGAATCGGCGGGCGCGCAGGACGTATCGCTGCTGCTCGCCGCGCCCGATGCGCGGGGCCTGTTCGCCAAGGCGATCATGGAGAGCGGGACGCCCGGCTTCGGCATGCCGCCACGGCCGCTGGCCGACGCGCTGGCGCTGGGGGATCAGGCGCAGGCGCTGCTGGGGGCGAAGTCGATCGGCGAGATGCGCGAACGGCCCCTGGCGGCGCTGCTCGCGGCGGACCTGAAGCTGGCCGATCCTTCGATCCTCACCAATGATTTCCGCTGGCTGCGCACCGCCATCGACGGCGCGGTAATCCCGCGTGCGCCGCGCGACCTTCTGGCGGAAGCGCCGCAACGCCCCGTCATCATCGGCAGCAACCGCGCCGAATTCGGGCCGGGTCCCGGCGAGGCCGATTGGGACAAGCAACTTGCCGCGATCTTCGACGCCAATGCCGCCAGGGCGCGCGAATTCTACCGCGAGAGTGACCCGCGCATGGGGCATCCCGAACTGGTCTTCTGGACCGACTGGATCTTCCGCTGCCCCGCCGGGCGCGTCGCCGATCTGCTGTCGGGCCGGGGCGCGCCGGTGTGGCGCTACGAGTGGGATGTGACCGAGGATGGCGCGCGGACCAGCCACTCCGCGGAGCTGGGCTGGGTGTTCGGGGGCAAGACGTTCAAGAGCGGGGACCTAACCGTCTCGCTCACCGATTACTGGGTCAACTTCGCGAAAACCGGCGACCCCAATGGCGGCGCCCTGCCGCGCTGGCCCGCCTATACCGCGCGGGGGCGCGGCCATGTGCTGTTCGATGCGCGGGGCGTGACGCCGCAAACCGCGCTGCGCGAACCCGTCTGCTCGATGCTGGAGGAACTATGATCGACCGCCGCACTCTGTTCGCGTTGGGCGCGCTGCTGCCGTTTGCCGGGCCCGCGGCGGCGCAACAGGTGGCGCGCGAGGAGACATGGGACGAGAAATGGCAGCGCGAGCTGCGCGAGGATTGGCCGGGGCTGCGCCACTATGCCGCGACCAATGAACATCTGGTCTCGCACGGAGTGCCGACCAATATCGTCTTCCTGGGCGATTCGATCACCGAGGGTTGGGTCGGCAAACGACCGGGCTTCTTCAAGGAAGGCCGCGCCGGGCGCGGGATCGGCGGGCAGACCACGCCGCAAATGGTGCTGCGGATGATGCAGGACGTCATCCAGCTAAAGCCGAAATACCTTCATTTCATGGGCGGCACCAACGACATTGCCGGCAATACCGGCCCGATGACCGTGCCGCAGACGCTCGACAATATCCGGCTGGTCGCGGACATCGCGCGCGCCAACGGGATCAAGCTGCTGCTCGCCTGCGTGCCGCCCGCCGATCACTTCCCGTGGCGGCCGGGGCTGGAGGTCGTGAAACCGATCCGCGAGATCAATGCGTGGAGTGCCGCCAACGCGACGGCGCTCGGTGCGACCTGGGTGGATTACACGCCCGTCCTCGCCGATGCGTCGGGCGCGATGAAGCCGGGGATGGCGTCTGACGGCGTCCATCCGACCGAACAGGGGTATATCGCCATGGAAGGCGTCATCGAGCCCCTGCTGAAGGCGCGCGGCGTATGAGGTGGCTGGCGCTTGCCGCCGCCCTGACCGTCGCCACACCAGCCGCCGCGCAGGAACAATGGTACCGCGTCGCCTCGCCCGGCGGCGCGAACGCCGTAGTGATCGGCGCGGATGGCGGGGGCACGGTGACCTATGCGGTCGAGCGGGACGGCACGCGAGTCATCGCGGCCTCGCCGATCATCCTCGATCTCGATTCGGGCACGCTCGGCTATGGCATGACCGTGACGGGCACCGAGGAGGCCGCCGCCGACACACGCTACCCGATCGTCGCGGGCAAGGCCGCCGAGGGCCGCGATCATTACCGCCAGATCACCGTCCATTTCGAGGAACGGGGCGGCGCCAGGCGCAAGATGGACGTGGTCGTCCGCGCCTATGACGACGGCGTCGCTTTCCGCACTGTCATTCCGATCCAGGCGGTGACCGCCGCCGCGATCATCCGCTTCGAGCGGACGGGCTTCTATTTTCCGGCGGCGTACAAATGCTGGGGCTTCAATGTCGGGAAGTTCGGATCGAGCCATGAAGGCGAATTCGATCCCGTCGATACCACGCGGACGCGCGACCATAATCTGTTCGACCTGCCCTTTGTCTGCGAGACCGGAAAGGCCGCGTTCGCGCTGGCCGAGGCCGACTTGCTCGATTTCGCGGGGATGTACCTCACCGGGCGCGGCGATGGCGGGCTGGGGCTCCAGTTGAAGCTCTCGCCCTCGCTCGCCGATCCGCGCATCGCGGTCCACACCCGCGTCGGGAGCCCGATCGTCACGCCGTGGCGCGTGGTGATGCTGGCGGACCGGGTCGGGGCGCTCAACGAATCCACCTTGCTCACCAATCTCTCGACTCCCAGCCGGATCGAGGACACGAGCTGGATCAAGCCGGGGCTGACGACCTGGGACTGGTGGAACGGCCCCGTCATCGCGCGGCTGCCCGGTAAGCGCACCAGCACCGAAGTCTCCAAGGCGCTGATCGACTTCGCCGCCGAGAACCACATCCCCTACGCGATGGTCGACGAGGGCTGGTATGCCGGTGCGGGCGGCGGCGGGGTGAAGCGCCCGGGAGTCGACATCACCCGCTGGAGCGAGGCGATCAACATCGAGGAAGTCGCCGCCTACGCCAAGTCCAAGGACGTGCGGCTGTGGCTATGGACGCATTGGGAAGCGATCGACGACCAGATGGAAGAGGCGATGACGCTGTATGAGCGGCTGGGCATCGCGGGCATCAAGGTCGATTTCATGGACCGCGATGACCAGTGGATGGTCAATTGGTACTCGCGGCTGCTCGGCGCGGCGGCGCGGCACCATCTGATGGTCGATTTGCACGGCGCGTATCCGCCCCGGGGCCTCACCCGCACCTATCCGAACTTCGTGACGCAGGAAGGCGTGATGGGGGCGGAGTATAACAAATGGAGCCGGCGCGTGACCGCGCGGCACAACGTCATGCTCGCCTTCACGCGCGGGCTGCTGGGGCCAATGGATTATACGCCGGGCGGCTTCCGTAATATGCCGCCCGAGAAGTTCGAGGTTCGCAACGACTTGCCGATGGTGCAGACGACGCGGGCGCACGGGCTGGCGCTCTATGTCGTGTTCGAAAGCGCGCTGGGCAGCGTGGCGGACAGCCCCGATACCTATGCCGAGAGCCCGGCGGGGCTGGAATTCATCCGCGAGGTTCCCGCGAACTGGGACGAGACTCGCTATCTGGCGGGCGAGACCGGCGACTATATCGTGCTGGCCCGGCGCAAGGGGAAGAACTGGTATCTCGGCGCGATTGCCGATGGCGGGAAGCGCGTGACCGTGCCACTGGGCTTCCTCGGCAGTGGACGGTTCGGGATGACGCTATGGGCCGACGGCGATGCCGCCAGCGCCGTGGTGAAGCGCGAACGGCAAGTGAGCGGACGCGATACGCTGGATCTGGTGCTGAAGCCGACCGGCGGCGCGGTGGCGGTGTTCCGGGCGCGTTAGCCCGCAGCGCGTTCGCGGTCCCAATCGGGCTGGCGCTCAGCGGCCCCGCGCCCGGCCGATTCAGTCGAGCCATCGGTCCTTCATCCAGCGCTGCGCCGCCGCGGCGATCAGTTCGGGATAATCCGGCCATTCGGGGCCGATCAGCGGAAGCCCGAAGCTCGCGATCGTCGCCGCGACTCCCCCGGCGTCGATCGCGCGCCCGGCGGCGCGGGCGTGGCGGGCGATTTCCAGCTCCTGCCCCCAGAAATAGACCGAGGCCGCATCCACATTGACTTGCATCTCGCGCACTTCGTCGACGCGGCGATCGTTGATCAGCGGCAGCCAGATATCGGGCATCAGCAAGTCGACCGGGGCGTCGGGCCTGTAGGCGAAGGCGTCGCTTTCGATCAGGCGGATCTTCAGGCGCGCCGCCTCGGGGAGCTGCGCGAACAGGTCCAGCTCGCAATGGAGCGCCAGCACGTCCGGATCGCGCTCGACCACCGTGACGGCGGTGACTTCACTGCGCAGCGCCGTCGCCGCGGCGGCCCAGCCCATGCCAAGCCCCATGATCACGACGTGCCCGCGCGACAGGCCGATGCCGATTTGCGCGCTCTCGATCTCCATCGGCGTGAGCGACATCCAGACCGCGCCGCGCCGCGCCAGCATCGGCAGCGGCGCCATCAGCGATGCGCCGCTCCAATAACCCTGCGAGATGCCCGTCGCGCCGACCCTCAATTCCCAGTCGCCGCTGGTCAGCGGACGATAATGCGGGAGGAACAGGTCCGTTGCGAAGGGTGTAATTCCGCTCACGGCTCCTTGGGGTCGCGATCATGGACAGTGGCGTCGGCCGAGCGCTGGTCGTGCCCGCTCTTGTCGCTGAAAAAGGCGGCGGCGAAGAGCCCGCAGCCGAGCATGGTCGACAGGAACACGCCCAGCGTGGTCGCGATCACCATATGGATGTTGAGCGGCCCGAACAGCGAGAGGTACCAGAGCGCGCCCGCCACCATCGCCACGCCGGCGGCGGCGATCCACGCCATCATCCGCTTGAAGTCCTTCAGCGCCGCCTTGCGTTCGCTGGCCATATCGTCCTCGCTTTCGGTTGAGGGTGACATGGGCATTGCGGAGGATGGGGTCAACTGGACGAAATGTCCCAGCTCAGGCGGGCTTCTGGACGATGAAGTGACAGTAGCTGGGCGGCCGGCCGGTCTGGCCCATGCGCGAATAGGTCAGCCGCTCATGCGTTTGCGGGTCTGTCCAGCGGATCGCGGCCAGGGTCAGGCCGTTTTCGAAGCTGTGCTCATCGACCGTGCCCGGTCCATGGCGAGCGACAAGCATATCGGCATAGGCCGGGCATCGCCTGGTGTCGGTCGGGCTCGTCTTGACCAGAGTCAGCGTGTGGCTCTCCGGATCGAAGAAGAAGTCGGCGATCAGCGCGATCTCGCCTTCCTTCCACGGCGCCGAGGCGAGGCGCTGCTGCTTCCACACATCGCTGCCGGTTCCCTCGCGGACGAGCGGCCGCGCGCCGGGGACCGTATCGAGCACCTGATCGAGCCTCATGCCCCAATGCGTCGCGCCCCAATCCGCCCATGCGGGCGCGACCGGGAGGAGCAACAGCGCGGCGGCAATCAGCAGCCCGCGCATCGTCATTTCAAAGGCGCTTTCACCATCGCGACGCACATGAACGCCGCGCCGTTATCGAAGGTCAGTTCCGAGAAATAATAGCGGTCGATCCCGCCGAATCCGCCCCATTTCAGCGTGATCATCGTGCCGCCGTCGCGCAGCGGCTCGGTGGTTCGCTCCCCCTCGCCGAAATTGCCGACCAGATAATTCGCGTAACCGTTGCACTGTTTGGGATCTTCGAGCTTGAACCGCATCGCCCCCAGCGCGCGCGTGGCGGGATCGAAATAGAATTCGGCAGTGCCGTCGAATCCTTCGTGCGTCATCTCGGCGGACAGCATCTGGCGAAGGCCGCCGATCTCGCTCCCCGCGGTCACGGGCGTTGCGAAAGGAATGACCTTCAGCACTTGCTCCGGCGTCATGCCCCAGCGCGTGTCGCCCCAATCGGCGTAAGCAGGCGTGGCGGCGAACGCCATCAGTGCGATGGCGGCGGCGATCAGTCGGCGCATGGACTTCCTTCAGGGCAAGGCGTTGCGGAGTTCATCGAGCCAGGGCGCGGCCACGCCGTCGGACGGCGCGCGCCAGTCCCCTCGCGGGCTCAGCGATCCGCCCGCGGAGACCTTGGGGCCGTTGGGCAGGGCGGAGCGCTTGAACTGGCTGGTCTGGAAGAAGCGGAACAGGAAGGTTTCGAGCCATTTCGCGATGGTCGGCAGATCGTAGACGTGCCGCTCGCTCACCGGGAAATCGATTGGCCACAGCCCGGCCTCGGCATCCTTCCAGGCATGCCAGGCGAGGAACGCGATCTTCGACGGCCGCATCCCGTGACGGACGATGTAGTGGAGAAAGAAATCGTGGAGCTCATAGGGGCCGACCCGGTCCTGCGTGCTCTGCATCCTGCCCTCGGCATCGGCGGGGACGAGTTCGGGCGAAATTTCGGTGTCGAGGATCGCGGCAAGAACGTCCGCCGCTTCGCCGCTGAACTGGCCGGTCGAGATCGTCCAGCGGATCAGATACTGGATCAGCGTCTTGGGCACCCCGGCATTGACGCCGTAATGGCTCATATGATCGCCGACGCCATAGGTGCACCAGCCAAGCGCGAGCTCGCTGAGGTCGCCGGTGCCGACGACGAAGCCCTGCCGCTGATTGGCGAGGCGGAAGAGATAATCGGTGCGCAGCCCGGCCTGCACATTCTCGAACGTCACGTCATAGACGGGTTCGCCCTTGGCGTAGGGATGGCCCATATCGGCGAGCATCTGGTTCGCGGCGGGGCGGATATCGATTTCCGCGCCGGTCACGCCCAGCGCCTTCATCAGCGCCCAGGCATTGTTTTTCGTCCCGCCGCTGGTCGCGAAACCGGGCATGGTGAAGCCCAGAACGTCCGAACGCGAGCGGCCGAGCCGGTCCATCGCCTTGCAGGCGACGATCAGCGCGTGAGTGGAATCGAGCCCCCCCGAGACCCCGATGATCAGATGCTCGCTTCGCGTCGCCGCGATCCGTTTGCGCAGGCCCTCTACCTGGATGTTGAACGCCTCATAGCAATCGTCGGCGAGCTTCGCGGGCGTGTTGGGCACGAAGGGGAAGCGGCGCAGGCCGCGCTTGAGCCCGACATCCTCGAACTTGCCGCCATGATCGAAGGCGATCCGGCGGAAGCGCGTTTCCGGGTGACCGGCGGCGGCGGCGGCATCGTTGAACGTGCCGGTGCGCATCCGTTCCTGCCGCAGCCGTTCGAGGTCGATATCGGCGCACAGCAATTCGGTGGTCAGTTCGAACCGCTCGGAGGTCGCCAGCAATTCGCCCAGTTCGTAGATTTCGCCCTGGCCGTCCCAGCTGAGATCGGTGGTGCTCTCCCCCGGCCCGGAGGCGGAATAGAGATAGGCCGATGCCGTCCGCACCGATTGCGATGCGGTCAGCAGCGCGCGCTCGCGGGCCTTGCCGATGACGATGTTCGAGGCCGAGAGGTTGCACAGCACCAGCGCCCCGGCGAGCGCGCCCGCGGTGGAGGGCGGGGTGGCGGCCCAGAAATCCTCGCAAATCTCGATATGGAAGATGAAGTCGGGCAAATCGCTTGCCGCGAAGATCAGATCGGCGCCGAACGGCGCGGTCTGGCCGGCCACGTCGATGCTGAGCCCGGTGAGGCCGACGCCGCTCGCGAACCAGCGCTTCTCATAATATTCGCGGTAATTGGGCAGGAAGCTCTTGGGCACCACGCCGAGGATGCGTCCGCGCGCGATGGCGAGCGCGCAATTATAGACGCGCCCGTTGCGGCGCAGCGCCGCGCCGACCAGCAGCACGGGCTTGAGCTTCGCGCTGGCTTCGACAATCGCCGCGATCCCCGCCTCGGTCGCGCCGAGCAGGGCGTCCTGCAAGTGCAAATCATCGATCGCGTAGCTGCTGACATTGAGCTCGGGAAAAACCAGCAGGTCCGCGCCCGCTTCGTCGCCCGCCCGCGCCAGCTCGATCGTCGCGCGCGCATTGGTCGCGGGATCGCCCGCGGTCGCGATGGGCGTGCAGACGCCCGCGCGGATCATCCCCTGACGGTGGAGCGAATAGAAGGGATGGGCGGTGGACATCGCGCAACTCTTAGCCGGGGCGGGGTGGACCGTCCATCGCCGCCGGGGTAACGCCATAGCCCCTAAGGATTACTGCTCCCTTGTCCTCCAGAATCGCTCGATCAGTCGACCGCTATCCGTTGCTCTGGATCCTCCTTGTCGGAGCGGCCGCGATCGCGATTCCGTTTCGCGCGGCGATCTTTGGCGGGTTCGATTGGCTGCTGGGCGACCGCGGCGACACGCTCATCGAAATCGCGATCCTCGAGCATTGGCGCAACGTGTTCGTCCACGGTGCGCAGTGGAACGCGCTCTTCTACTTCGATCCCTATCCGGGGACGCTTGGCTATAATGACGGCTATCTGATGCCGGGCATCTTCTACACCGCGCTGCGCCTGTTCCTCGATCCGTTCCGGGCCGAAATCCTGACCGTCATGGTGATGAAGTCGATCGGCTTCATCGGCGCCTATTTGCTGGTCGCGCGCAGCCTGGGGTGGGGCAGGGGGATCGCGCTGCTGACCGCGCTGCTGCTGTCGATCGCCAACGGCATGGTGGTGCAATCGGGGCATGCCCAGATCCAGAGCCTCGCCTTGCTGCCGTGGCTCGCGATGCTGGTCATCGGGGCATGGCGCGCCGAGATGGCGGGGGAGACACGCCGGGCGGCGCTCCATGCCATCGGCGCGGCGGCGGTGATGGCGATGTGGCTGGTGACGGCCTTCTACTTCGCCTGGTTTACACTCTATTTTTCGCTGGTGCTGCTGCTGTGCTGGGCAGGCCTCAACCGAATGCTCAACCGCAAGGGGTTGGCCTTGCTGTGGGAGCATCGCGGGCTGCTGGCGGTGGGGGCGGGCGCGTTGCTGCTGTTCGGCATTCCCTTCCTTGCCATCTATCTCCCCAAGGCCATGGAGACCGGCGGGCATCCGTTCATGCTCTCGTACCTCGCGCACCCGACCGACATGGTGAATGTGGGCGAGCGGAATCTGGTCTGGGGCTGGCTGGTCGCGGGGATGCGCTGGCTGGCGGCGAGTCCGCTGGGCGAGGCCGGCGCGGACAAGATGTTCGGGGGCGAGCATCGCTCGGGCTTCCCGCTATTCCTCTTCGCTTTGGTCTGCGCGGCGGCGTGGAAGCTGGTCCGCCAGCGTGGCGAGAGCGGGTTTGCGCGCGCCTTTGCGTTGGCGCTCGTGGTGAGCTGGGTGCTGATCCTGCGCTTCGGCCCCGTCTCGCCATGGATTCTCGCGCATGCGATCCTGCCCGGGGCAAGCGGGGTGCGCGTGTTGCTGCGTTATCAGCTGTTTCTGATCCTGCCGTCGCTGCTGCTGGCCGGCTATGTCTGGCGCGCGAAGCTGGCGGAGGCGCGGCCCGTGGTGGCGCTGGCGGTGGTGGCGCTGCTGATCGCCGAGCAGATTAACCTCGAGCCCATCGCCCGGTTCGACCGACGCGCGCAGATGGCCGCGCTCGACGCCGTCCCGCCGCCTCCGCCGCATTGCCGGCGTTTCTATGTGGTGTCGGCCCGCAAGGGTGAGCCGGTGTTCCTCGATCCGCGGATCGACGGCATCTATCCGCACAATGTCGATGCGATGTTCCTCGCGGAGCGCTGGCGCTTGCCGACGATCAACGGCTTCTCGACCTTCAACCCGCCCGACTGGAATTTCGCCGAGCCGCGGACGCCAGATTATCGCGCGCGTGTGGAGGCCTATGCCACCAAGCATCAGTTGACGGGATTGTGCCGGCTCGACATGCGCGATGCCGAGCCCTGGTCCGGCTAGAAAGCCCGGTTAGACCTTGGTCGAGTAGATCATCCGACCGGCGCCGAGCTTCAGGAAGACCTTCTCGAGGTCGGCCTCGCCCACCGCGAAGCAGCCCTGGCTGCGGCCGAGCTTGCCCCATTTCGCGATCATGTCCGGATTCGAATACCAGGCGCCGTGGACCACGATCGCGCGGTCGAGCGCATTGTTGTTGCTCTCGTCCAGCCCTTCGAGCCGCTGCGAGGGGCCATGCTTGCCGGTATAATAGTCCGATGCGACGAACGCGCCTTCGCATGTCGCGTTCGAATTGACTTCGTTCGAGAAGCGCTGAAGCAGGCCGGTATGTTCGGGATCCGAACCGATGCCGTGCGCGACCAGCAAGGTTTCGCACGCCCCGGTGCCCAGATTGATCATGTGGAAGCGCGGCTGCGACGAGGGCAGCGAGAAATCGGCGATCGCGATCTTGTCATGCGCCTGAATGCGCATCGAATGCTTGTCGAGCGCGGCGATGGCGCGGCGGAACAGCTGGGGGCGGACACCCGCGGGCGTAATGATCCGCCCGCGCGAGAAGACCGGCTCCTGAATGGCCAGGGTCGGCTGCGCAAGGGGGTTGATCGCCTGTGGCGGCACCGGAATAGGCGCGGCGGCGATGCTGTTCACGCGCGATGTGCAGGCAGTGACGCCAAGCCCCCCCGCCAGCACCAGCGCGGATTTAAGCATCGCGCGGCGCGATTGCAGCGTATCCAGTGTTTCCATTAGCTCAATTTGCCCACAAAAACCTTCCCCGTTCGTGTCTTATAACAGACTCACGCTGGAATATTGGCTGAACAAGTGTCCCAAACCCGGCGACTCGACGCAAGCTTTGCCCGGTTCGCCGAAATCCTGAAGCAGGACAGTCGCGGCGGAATCCGTACCGAAGCGATTCGCCGTTGGGTCCAAAATGGGTTAACGGCGTTAACGAAACAACGCCGGGAAAGTCCGGTCGGGATGTTTGCGGAGGCCGTGTTTGAGCGTCGTCACCGGGTTGCGGAAAGCCCTGATTCTGGTGTGCGCGATGCTCATGGCCGCGTCGATTCCGGCGGCGGCGCAGGTGATCGAATCACCCGGCACATTCAACGTGAATACGCTGAAGCCCGGCCAGTTCGTCTGGTTCGACGAGGCTTCGGCCGAGCCCGCCAGCTATGGCGGCACCGACGGCCCGATCTCGATCGTAATCAGCATCCCGCAGCAGCTGGCCTATGTCTATCGCGGCGGCATGCTGATCGCGGTCAGCACGGTCTCGACCGGTCGCGCGGGGCATGCCACGCCAACGGGCGATTTCACGATCCTGCAAAAGCAGAAATTCCACCGGTCGAATCTGTACAGCAACGCGCCGATGCCGTGGATGCAGCGGCTGACCTGGGACGGGATCGCGCTCCATGCCGGGCATCTGCCGGGCTATCCCGCCTCGCATGGCTGCATCCGCCTGCCCAACGCCTTTGCCCGCCAGCTGTTCGCGATGACCGAGATGGGCGCGCAAGTCTCGGTGGTCGATGAGGATATTGTCGATCCGCGTCTCGATCCCTTCGCGCATCCGGTGATGGTCGCCGATACCAGCAATTTGGGCGGCGAATCATTCAACGTCGTCACGATCGGAATGGGGAACCGCCAGCCCGGCCGCTCGCGCGTCACGCCGCCGCCGCCGCTCGTGCCGGTCAAGGACGGCGAGCCGGTGTCGTGGGTCACCGGCCCCGCGCGCGAAGTGGTTCAGCCGCTTCCCAGCGGAAAACGTTGAGACTGTCATACGCGGCTCGTAGAGAGCGCGAATGAGCATGACGTTCGAAGATGCGGCGTTCGCGCTGGTGGCGGTCGGGCGGCGGCTCGACGCCCGCGGTTGGGCGCCCGCGACCGCCGGAAATTATTCGATCCGGCTGAGCGACGGCAGCGTCGCGGTCACGACTTCGGGCAAGCATAAGGGGCGGCTGGTCGCGGGCGACATCATGCGCGTCGATCTGGCGGGCAATCCGCTCACGCCGGGCAAGCCCTCGGCCGAGACCGGGCTCCACCTCGCGCTCTACCGGACCTTCCCGCATGCCAATGCCGTCCTGCACGGCCATTCGCCGCAAGCCGTGGGCATGAGCCGCGCGATGCCCGACGCCATCGAATATGTGTTTCGCGGGCAGGAAATGCTCAAAATCTATCCCGGCATCGACACGCACGAGGCCGAGGCGCACCTGCCCATCGTCGACAACAGCCAGGACATGGCGGTGATCGCGGCCGCGGTGACGCCGGCTCTGCTGGCGCCGCACGCCGCGCCGGCCTATCTTATCCGCAGCCACGGCCTCTATTCCTGGGGGAAGGACGTCGTCCAGGCGGAGTATATCCTCGAAGCCACCGAATGGCTGATCGCGGCGGAATTGGCCGAGATGAGCTTCAGGAACGGGAGTGCGCGATGACGAGATTGCGAATCTATCCGGTGGACGCCCCCGAAGCGCCCGAGTTCGACGCGCAGGACCCGCGTGAAATCGCGGATGCGCTGGCACGGATCGGGGTGCGGTTCGAACGCTGGCCGTCGCGGCCGCTGCCCGCCGATGCCGATCAGGACTCGGTGCTGGAGGCGTTCGCGCCAGAAGTCGCCCGGCTCAGGCGTGACAATGGCTATCAGGCAGTCGATGTGATGCGAGTCACCCCAGACCATCCCGACCGCGCCGCGCTGCGCACCAAATTCCTGTCCGAGCATCGCCACAGCGAGGACGAGGTCCGCTTCTTCGTCGAAGGGGAGGGGCTGTTCACGCTGCGCCAGGACGACCGCGTCTATGCGGTGCTGTGCATGGCGGGCGACCTGATCTCGGTCCCGGCAGGGATGCGCCACTGGTTCGATATGGGCGCGGCGCCGGGCTTCACCGTAATCCGCCTCTATGTCGATCCGGCGGGCTGGATCGCCAATTATACCGGCGACGCCATCGCCGATCGTTTCCCCCGGCATGAGAAAGAGGCGGCTTGACCGACACCCCTGAGGCACTTTGGCCCAAAGCGGTCCTCCTCGATATCGAGGGGACGACCACCAGCCTGTCGTTCGTCGCGGACACATTGTTCCCGTTCGCGCGCAAGCACCTCGCCACCTATTGCAAGCGGAACCCCGCGCTGGCCGCGCCGATCCTCGCCGAAGTGCCGGGGGACGATCCGGTCGCGACCCTGCTCGAATGGATGGACGAGGACCGCAAGGCGACTCCGCTCAAGGCGATCCAGGGGAAAATCTGGGCGATCGGGTTCGCGAATGGCGATCTCGACGGGCATGTCTATCCCGACACGCCGGTGGCGATGCGGCGCTGGCGGGAGAAGGGCATCGCCGTCCATATCTATTCGTCGGGCTCGATCGAGGCGCAGAAGCAGATTTTCGGCAACAGCCTGGCCGGCAACCTGACCCCGCTGATCGGCGAGTATTTCGATACGACCACCGGGCCCAAGCGCGAGGCCGAATCCTATCGCAAGATCGCCGCCGCGCTCGGGCTGCCGGTGGGTGACGTGTTGTTCGTCTCGGACATGCAGGCCGAAATCGATGCGGCGCGCGACGCGGGCATGGCTGCCGTGCTGATCGACCGTGAGGGCGGTGCGGGCGAAGTCTCGACCCTGGCGGAGGTGGCGCCATGATCCTCGAAGGCGAGCATCGCCGCTCGATCCGGCGGACCGAAGATGGCAAGGGCGCGTGCATCCTCGATCAGCGCAAGCTTCCCTGGGAAGTGAAATGGGTCGAGCTGCGGAGCGCCGACGACGCCGCAGTCGCGATCCGCGATATGTGGACGCGCGGCGCCCCCATTATCGGGGCGACGGCGGCCTATGGGTTGGCGCTCGCGCTCGCGGCGGATCCCAGCGACGCGGGGCTGGACGCGGGCTATCAGTTGCTCGTCGAGACGCGCCCGACCGCGATCAACCTGCGCTGGGCGCTCGATACGGTGAAGGCGGAAGTCGAGGGGCTGCCGGTCGAAGAGCGCCGCGATGCCGCCTTCGCCAAGGCCGACGCCATCGCCGACGAGGATGCCGCGATGTGCCGGTCGATCGGCGAGCATGGCCTCGAACTCTTCCGCGAGCTGCACGCGAAGCACCCCGACCGCCCGCTCAACATCCTGACCCATTGCAACGCGGGCTGGCTGGCGACGGTCGATTACGGCACCGCGACCGCGCCGATCTATCTCGCGCACGATGCGGGCATCCCGATCCATGTCTGGGTCGACGAAACCCGCCCGCGCAACCAGGGCGCGCTGCTGACTGCGTTCGAGCTCAAGAATCACGGCGTGCCGCACACCGTGATCGCGGACAATGCCGGCGGGCTGCTGATGATGAAAGGGCAGGTCGACGCGGTCGTCGTCGGCACCGATCGCGTCACTGCGAACGGCGATGTCTGCAACAAGATTGGCACCTATCTCAAGGCGCTCGCGGCGGCCGACAATGACGTGCCCTTCTATGTCGCGCTCCCCTACACGACGTTCGACCCGAACACCGCGAGCGGTGCGGACATCCCGATCGAGGAACGCTCGGCGGAAGAGCTGACGCATTTATCCGACGGACAGGGGACCGTGCAGGTCACGCAAAGCCCCGCCGCGAACCCCGCGTTCGATGTGACGCCGGCGCGGCTGGTGACCGCTTACATCACCGAACGCGGGGTGCTCGACCGGATCTAGTCGGTCCGGACCGTGGTGGTCGTGGTCCGCGTCGTCGTAGCCGGCTTTGTCCGTCGCCCTGAGGCGGAGGGAGTCTTGGTGCGGCGAGTCACGACGCGGCGCTTGGCCGGAGCGGGCCGAGCGGCGGGGGTGCTGGCGACGCTTTCGGTGGTGGTCACCGTGGTGGTCGGCGGCGCGATCACGATCGGCGGCCGGCTGCGCGCGACCGCGGCATCGGCCTGCGCAGCGTCGGCGCGGGCATTGGCGTCGGCGGCGCTCGCCTGGGCCGCATCGGCGCGGGCATTGGCGGCGACGGCATCCTGCTGCGCCGCCGCGGTGGCGGCATCGGCGTCGGCACGGTCCTCACGGGTCGCTGTGGCAGCCTGCGACTTGCGGCGCTCGGTAATACCCAGCGCCTGATCGGCGAAGGTCGAGGCCTGGTTGGCGTCGTCGATCGAGGCGAGCTCGCGGCTGCGGGCCAGATCCTCCTGTGCGGTGCGCAGTGCGGCTTGTGCCTGCGCCAGCTCTCGCGGTGCTTCGGTAGTCGCGCCGACCTTGATTGCGGCATCGATCCTCGCCTGTGCTTCGGCGATGGCGGTACGGGCGCGGTCGGTCTGGCTCTGCGCCAGCGCGGGGGTCGCGATGAGCAGCGCGGCGACGCCGACCCCGCGCGCGATGAATTGAATGGGACGCATGGTTTCTCTCCCGTGTTTTCAGGAGTGACCGGAACGATCCTGATGAAGCTGCGGGTTCTCCGCCCGCCCCGGCGACAGGGCGCGCGGTCGCTGGCGGAACGATCTCAACCGCGGATCGCGCGCATCCACTCAGCGATCTGACCGATCGCCGCGTCGAGCACGGCATCCTGCTTGCAGAAGGCGAAGCGGACGACGTTGGTCACCGGATTCCGCGCGTAGAAGGCGGAGACCGGGATCGTCACCACACCCGATTCCTCGATCAACCGTTCGCAGAAAGCGACATCGTCCATCGCGATGCCCGACGCGGCCAGATCGACCGCCATGAAATAAGTCGCCGCGCTTGGCAGCGTGACCAGCCCCGCCGCTTCGAGCCCAGCCTTGAGCCGGTCGCGCCCGGCCTGAAAGCGGTGCCGCGCCTCCTGCACCCATGCGTCCTGGGTCGTAAGACCCTCGGCCACGGCCCATTGCAGATTGGGCGGGGTGGTGAAGGTCAGGAACTGGTGCGCCTTGGCCAGCACCCGCGCGATCGGCGGGGCGGCGCACATCCAGCCGACCTTCCATCCGGTGAGTGCGAAGATCTTGCCCGCGCTGCCGATCTTGACGGTGCGTTCGCGCATTCCGGGAAAGCCGATCAGCGGGAGATGCCGCGCGCCATCGAAGGTCACATGCTCCCATACTTCGTCGCAGATCGCAGTGAGATCGTGCGCGACGCAGAAATCGGCGAGCATCGCCAGTTCCTCGGCGCTTGACATCGTCGCGGTGGGATTGAGTGGATTGCACAAGATCAGATGGCGAGTGCGCGCGGTCACCGCCGCTTCCAGCGCACGCGCGTCGATCCGCCAGTGCGGCGGCTCGAGGCGGACGAGCTTCGCCACGCCCCCGGCGCGTTCGATCAGCGGCACATAGGCGTCGTAGAGCGGCTGGAAGCAGATCACTTCGTCGCCCGGCTCGACCAGCGCCATGATCGCCGCCGCCAGCGCCTCGGTCGCGCCCGACGTGACGATCACTTCCTCAGCGCTCAGGTTCAGCCCCTGATGCCGGGCATAATGATCCGCGACTGCCTGGCGCAGCTCGATCAGCCCGGGCATCGGCGGGTATTGGTTCGACTTTTCGAGGATCGCGCTCGCCGCTGCTTGCAGCACTGCCTCCGGCCCGCGCCCGTCGGCGAATCCCTGGCCCAGATTGATCGCACCAGTCTCCCGCGCGCGGGCGGACATCGCCTCGAAAATGGTGGTGCCCATCGCGGTGTAGACGGGGTTCATGAAGGGCTCATTTCATGACGGTCGCTCGCATTGGCGAACGGTTGATCGGTGGGGCTGTCGTAATAGAGCATGGCGAGCGACAAGCGCATTCCGGGCGCATCGAGCGGTACGACGCGGTGCAGGATCGGCTTCGCCATGCACACGAACATGCCGGCGCGCGGATGAATGCGGATGATGTCGCCATCGGGCTGCTGAAACTCCAGCGCTCCGGCCTCGCCCTCGTGACCGGTCGCGAAAAACACCCCGGTCGCGGTGTTGGAATCGACATGCCATGCCTGCCCCGCGCCCGCACCGTCGAGGATATTGAGCGTGATTGCCGAACTGATCCGGTTCGAGACGAACAAGGGCATGCTGAACCTGTCGCTGGCGAAGCTTCGCAGCGGGCCGAGATACAAGTCCCACAGCCAGGGCAGGCGGGCGCGGATCGCGGCGCCTTCGAGGATCGAGAATTGCTCGTCCCCGGGCTGCAGCTCGACGCCGGTCTGAACCACGATCCGTTCGGGCGCGGTGGTCGCCTCCAGCACCTTTTCCGCCCAGCCATTGGGCAACATGCCCTGCGCGGCGAGGTCCAGAGCGAAATAGGGCGGCCGCGACATGGCAGTCTTCTGCACGTCAATCTTGCCCCCGCGCA
>Ga0164241_10000501_pt1 | contig 70640 bp, 115 predicted proteins | sample OricomyardsoilBY_FD_108780 | JGI IMG/M metagenome (GOLD analysis project Ga0164241, IMG submission 108780) | Backyard soil microbial communities from Emeryville, California, USA - Original compost - Back yard soil (BY) | ecosystem: Environmental > Terrestrial > Soil > Unclassified | place...
CGTCGGCCTTCGCCTTCGCAGCGGCTGCGGCTTCGTCGGCTGCGACGGGGTTGGATTGGGCGGCGGTCATGGTCTGTTTACCTTTCAAAAATTGGTTAAGTGATTGCAAGTATATTGTGGATTCCAGGTCCAGAGTGTACGAATTGGTTAGGCTTTTACGAATTCATACGCCTGCCCGTTTCTTTCGTAGACCGTCCGACCAAATTCGATCATCTTGCCGCGAATGTTCCTGGAAGCCCCTTCTGGAAGCCCCAAGGCCCTTATGGCCTGTCCGACCGTTTTGTAAGGTACACCATTGCAGGTACACGGATGCTTACACTTGGAATCGTAGCGCCCAGACGCCCAACCCTCCGCAGAGGCGGCACTTTTCAGGGCCTTGATCTCCGGGGTGTTAACTGCCGCGATCTGTCGCGCCTTCGCCTCCGGGGTCGCAGCGGCAGCGCGGGCGTTGGCGACCGTCGCAGGGTCGCGCAGTACCTCGATGGAGCGGCGCTTGGCGGCGGGTGTACGATTGCGCTGACCCTGCGACAGCTTGGCCTTGCCTTCCTTCGTGCGTGCCCACGCCGTCCGCTTTTCGGTCACAACCTTGGAAATGTCCTTTACCAGCATTGGGCTCGTTTCGCCTCCTGGCGTGGAGTTGTATCCGTTCGCGTAGGAGTCGAAACGGTTGACGAAATACTCCTCCAATGGCAGCAATGACGAAACGGGACACCGGCAAATAGGCTCCATTGTCGGGTCGCCGTTCTTACGCCAGCCGTGGTACAGTTTGCTTCGCTTGCCCTTGCGAGCCAAGCGGGCATGCTCGCGCATCCGGCCCTCATAGTCGGTTGTTTGCCCAATATAGACCTTCCCGTTAGGAAAGGTCAATTTGTAGATAGTTCCAGTCATATTACCTGCGATAAATTGTTAATCTCAACATCGCTCTAGTATACGCTGTATATCTCAACTTTGCAATATCGCCCATTGGCTCGTCAATGACGAGGACGTTGGGAAATTCTGACCCTTGCGCCTTATGCACGGTGCAGGCATAGCCGTACACGAAGCCCCCAGGAGACTTCTGGGCGTCCAGGGCCTGCTTGGCATCGGTGCTGAACGACAGCGGGTTGTATTTCACCTTGCGTTGTTTGCCGTCCGTGAGCGATTTGAGACGGACATACATAACGTCCTCCGGCTCGTTCCGCTCCACCTCCGCATCGGGCACCACCTCGAATCCCAGGATGATGCCCTGTTCGCCGTTCATGAACCCGTGGCCGTGCTGGTTGAAGGTACACATGATTTTCTCACCAACCTGCGGCAGGCGTCCGGAGAACCCCAGGGCCTCGCGCACTTGATCGTTGACCTCCTCGCGCGTCCGGTTATAGGAGCAAAGAATTTGGGCATCCTCGCCCGAATGCTCGATCAGCTGCTCCAGTGGCACCTTGCCCGTGCGAACGGCCACGTCAGAATACTCCCGGTCAGGCAGCGTCTTACCCTGCCGCGCAAAGGTTGCCGCGCGGATGATGTTGGACTCGCCCTCTTGGCGCATGATCTTCGTCAGAGAATAGTCCACGTCCTCCGGGGTCAGCCCGTGCGGAGCCTTAACGGGAGGCAGCTGGCCAAGGTCGCCCAGCGCAAGGATGGGGATACCGTGACTCATCACAGCCTCCAGGTTATACTGGCCAACCATGGATGCTTCGTCCATAACGATAAGCGCTGGATGGTAGTCCAGCGAGAGCTTTTCAGTGAAAATCGGGTCGCCCTCTTCGTCCTCGCCCCTGATGCTGTAGGTGAACTGGTGTAGGGTACGGGCGGCGTGGCATCCGTTCTTACGGAGGCGGCTCGCGGCTTTGCCAGTCGGCGCTATGTACTCGATACGTGCCTCAGACGGCACACACCGCATCGCTGCCGCACGGGCCAGCGAGGTCTTCCCCGTGCCCGCGTAGCCGGTGAGGAAGAAAATCTGTTTGGAGCGGTCGCCCAACACCCAAGCGTTAAACCACTTAACGATGCGTTCGATGGCCTCCAGCTGTTCTTCGTTGAATTGGATTTCTGTGGGCATAGGGCGGGTCTTTCTGAGGTTGAGATTGTTGCCCGATTATACGCTCAGAATTATGTCCTACGGAAGCGCAGGGCCTTTGAGCGAATGCGAGGTGGTCGCAAATAGAACAGCTGTTGGAGCCGGGTCGGCGGTACTATCTCCGGCCCTCCTCCGTCTCGCTTGCCGCGCACGATGCCCACTCCATCCACCTCCAACCGCCTCGAAACCTGCGAGGAATTCCTGGCAGAGCTTGGTCGTGATATCCCGGAGACGGAACGGGTGATGGTAGGGTATGCTGATGAAGCGACGGTGCAGACGGACAGCGACGGCAAGAAACTGAACGCAGGCTGGTGGCCGCAACCGTATAAGGCAGACAAGTATATACCCACCGGTGATAATTGTTATGTCTGTATCTCCTCCTCGATAAAGACGCCCAACCCGAAGAATGGCCAAATGCGCTATTGGCGCGGTGAAGCGTCATTCGGGCACGGCCTCGCGTTGATGGTGGACGATATTGGCGATGGCGTAGGGGCGAAGGGCGGGCTGACGGTGGAGGGCGTATCCGCGCGGCTCGCGCCTACTGTAGTGGTGGAGACCAGCAAGGGCAATCACCAGTTGTGGTATTTCTTTGACGCTCCCGTTAGCGACATGCGACGCTTCAAAGCGCTGCTGGTATGCTTCGTGGCCGCAGTGTTGGCCGATAAGGGCGGCGATTCGACCATTAGGGACGTTTCGCGCTATGGGCGCATGCCCTATGGAATTAACAATAAGCGGAAGGCGGATGGCGCGTTCAAATATGGCGACGGCAAATACCAGCCGCGCATTATCAGCGCGGACTATTCGAAGCGCTACGACATGGACGAAATCGCGGCAGCGTTCGGATTCGTAATTGAAGTGCCAGTTACGCGCGAGAAAGTAGCGTACAACGGTGGCGAATTGAAATACGATGAGATGTGGCTGCAAATGGGCATCCATATCCTTTCCAAAGCCCTCGCCGGAGAGGGCACGCGCGGAGAGGTTGTGAAGAATATGTCCGGGAAGTATCGCATCAGGTGTCCCTGGGGCGAGGAGCATACCAACGGCGACCCTTATGGCGCGTACATTCGCGGGACGATACCCGGCGCGGAATATGAATATGTATTCGGATGCGCCCACGACACCTGCCGCAAGGATAGGAAGAGGACGTGGGCGACGTTTTTGGATGAGGTAGTCCTACCAGAAATCATCCGCAGACTGGAGGAGGCCAACGCCTCCACTTTCTACCACCCAACCAAAGAGAACTAGCAATGAGCGACCCTTTTGACGGCGATAGCTTCGACAGCGTCATGCCCCAGGTTAAGATCATCGAAGAGGCCAAAGCCGCCAAAGACAAATCCAAATCGGACACGCTGGACGAATTGCGCGAGGAGAGGAACATTATTGAACGTGCGAAAAGCATGGAGCAATACATGAATTTCCGCGTTATGAAGAATGCGACGCAGGCGGCACCATGCGATGAGAATATGTTCATTGCGTTCGATACGCTATTTGGGAAATCAACGACTGTCAACCGTCCGCACCTGGACGAATTTCGCGGCATTCTGGTAGACCACGAAGGCGTAAAGATCAATGGACATTACTCCGTTAAGGCGATGCTCTCCGCGCTGTCCTATGCTGGGCTGAAGGGGTTCGCTTCCAGCAAGGTGCGCGAGGGGCTGAGGGAGTATGCGTTGGCGTGCAGGCAAAATGACCTGTGCATTGCAATTGAGGCGCGCATGCCGCAATGGGATGGTGAATCGCGGCTTGACCGCTATTTGTGGACGTTGTTTCGCTCGTTCGATACGCCGTTCAACCGCCTGATGAGCCGCTATTTCTGGACCTCGTTTTATATGCGGTGCATGCACCCTGGAAGCGACGCGCCAATTGTGATCTCGCTTATTGGCGACCAAATGAGCGGTAAATCGTTTTTCTCCAAGCGATTGGTGCAAATTACGACTGGCAATAAAGAATTGGACTCGGTCAAATTGAACCTGCAAGACTCTGATAAATTCTTGCGCCAAATAACCGGCAATTCGAACGTGGCGACGATTCCTGAAATGCGCGGCTACCAGGCCGCTGACCACGCCAGAACAAAGGAGTTCGTGACGCAGACGTGCGACAACTTTGACCAGAAGTTTGAGCCGAATATCGTCCAGCAGAGGCAGTGGATCATTATGATGGACTCCAATAAGTATGACGGCCTGTTGCGCGATGATACTGGTAATCGGCGGTTCGCTCCAATCTTCGTCGCGCAGATTCCTGACCAGAATAACAAGCCCGCTTGGGAGGTGAAGCACTCCGAAGCGGACGGCGAGAAATTCAACGCTGGGCCGTTCATTGCGTCTGCCGCGTTCGAAGAGGACGTTTGGCAATTGTTCGCAGAGGCAAGGGCGTGGGTTGAAAAGAATGGGTTGGCTGGGTACGCGAAGTTGGTGGAAGAGGCTGCGACGGCGGTTCAGCATTTCTCTGATAAAGAGGTCAAGCGCGATTCTGGCACGATTGGTGACCGCACTATTGACACCTATTTGGACCATGCCCTTGAAAATATGGAAATGAGCGTGGTTAAAGGGCGCAAAGGCAATGGCGATTATTTGTTCGCGGCAGAGCATAACCTTACTGAGTCATTCAAAGAGGTTTCCAATGACCCGCACGTTCGGATAAACCCGTGGAAATTGGTGGACGCAATTAAGGCGCGCGGAGGCGTTGAGGGAGTGCGGACGAAGACGAAGAGTGTGGATGGCGAGATCAGATATGGCGGAGTGGCAACGAAAGGGTTCAAGTTCGTTGGACTTTCAAGCAAGGCTGAGTTGGTGCAGATGCTCGCAAAGCGGCAGGGGACTGGTGAAGGTGATGTGGAAGAGGTTGGCGAGACGGCGGACATTCCAAAGGGTGATGGGCCATTCTGAGGTGTGGGGAGGCTGTGAAAACGGCTAATTCGTACATTGCGCAATTAGCGACGTACAGATTAAATCCAATTGCGACAACAACTTAGGTGTGTGGACGATCCATAATTTTAATTTTGCGCGAAATCACAAGTCAGGGTTCGTGTAGGGGAGCGGGTAGGTACGAAGAGAGGGATATACCAAATTATAAATATTAAGATATTAAGGTCCAATAAGTTGTTGTTTTGAAAAGGAATTCTGGTTAATTGTGGGTTGAAATGGCGCGGCAATTACGAAAATTAGAACCTTTCACGTCAATTCATGGCGCGGCAGCATCGGCCCGGCGACGGAAAACGAAGCGCCAGCAGCAACCGAAAAATGTTTTGAGAACGTACATTAAAATTGCGCTACCATTGCACACCCGAATAAACGCCACCCAACCCAAAAGGACGGCAGGAATAGAAAGGCCACTATTGTGACCGACGAATACGATGATCTGGATTTGTTGACGGACGGCATCAAATACCCTGCTGGTAAATTCCGCAACCCGGAATTCATCAGGGAGTATCGCCCATTGTTCGCACGTTATTTGGATATGCGCGTCGCTGGCAAGCCTGCGCGTAGCGCGTTCCTCCAATGCTTTGGGGCAGGCTACTTTGACCAATGGTTCCTGGGCAGAATTGAGGCCCTGGAGGGCGGCGAACACTTCCAAGCGCAATTGGAAAAGAAAAGGGCAGAGGCGGACCTCACCAAGGTCTTTGATCTGAAGGATGCCGTTTATGGCTGGTTGGACATCATCCATAACCCAGAGACGCGAGACTCCTCGCGCGTCGCGGCACTGAAGGAGCTTCAGGTGTTGTACGGCATGACGATGATCGACGCCAATGGCAACACTCGCGCTGGCAAGGTGTTGGCAGACTTCTACAAAGAGTCAGACCGTGCCAAGCCCATCACCTCGGCCACCGGCGACCTACACGCAGAGCCGGGAAGCCCGGAGGCTAAGGCGTTCGAAGATAGCGCCACAGAGTAGGCGTGTTCCTTACCAGCGCCGCGCGCCGTATTCACCCGTTCCAGGGTAGCATGCGGGCGCGGCGTTCTCGTTGGTTAGGACACCGCTTTCTCAAACACTAGAAAGGGCACCGCAATGGACGAAGACATCACAAAATACCCATTCTATGCTGGCATGCTGAAAAGCGTCTTGGAAAGCACAGAAGTTCCCGACCCACGCAACCCATTCAATCAAGAGATGCCGCCGCTACCGCCAGAGATGCCGAAAAAGAACATGAACCTGAACGCTGCAATGGAGGCCAAAATCGACGCCTTCACGCTCAGCGTTATGCTCGCGACGGACCTCCAGGTGGAGATACCCATTCCAATCCAAGAGGCAGTGGATGAACTGGGCGTCCACATCCTTATGGCCATCCGGCGTGCGGCAGGCTTCAACAGCCAACAGATGGTCGCGGCCATGGAGCGGTTCACGAAAGAGATTCACGAGCACATCAACGGCCCCAATGCCACATGGCGCGGCGTCCCGCTCAATGTCCGCTTCGAATCCGGCCCGTTCAAAAGCTCCGACCTGCACAAGGGCACATAATGTTCCACGTACCACACCACTGGCGCATTCGCACGGGCAAGCTGGCGAGTGACGATCTGTACGGCAACAATGGCGCCTTCCTGGTGCCGCTGATGACCGGCGTTGTACTGAACGTTATGGCGAGCGACGGAGAGGCTTGGGAGCATGTGTCTGTGTCTACGCCGTACCGCTCGCCAGCCTGGGATGAGATGTGCTTCATCAAGGACACCTTCTGGGATGCTGACGATTGCGTGATGCAGGTTCACCCGCCCAAGGCTGACTACGTCAACATCCACCCTTACTGCCTGCACCTCTGGAGGCCAATGGTCGTGCCCATTCCCCGGCCACCGAAGTGGATGGTGGGGTGACGCGATGCTCTGCCGGTACAAATGCGAGATGTGCGAGGAGTGGCACCCGCTCGCGGGCATTCCTTCGGATGAGCTGACCTCCGCATTGCTGTCGTTCATCCTCTGTCCGCCAGAGCCATTCGGGCGCGCGGTGTGGATCATTCTCTTCCAAGCCGAGATGCAGAAGCGCGGGCTATACCGTTAGGCGTATGCCGTCGCGTCGGCGCAACGCCTGACGCGCACACCGCGAAAATAATTCACGGTGGACGTTCCGGGCGCGGCTACGATTCGGCCTCGCTTCGGAATTTCTCTCTCAGAATGCACGAAGCCCGCCACCGGTCGGCCACCGGCCTTGTGTTCCCTCTCTCACTTTAGGAATCGCATCATGCGTAAGACTCTCATTGCCCTCGCGGCCCTCGCCTTCGCCTCCCTGTCGTTCGCTGCCGACTCCAACGGCTCGTTCGCAGGCTCGTCCACCTCGTCCTCGTCGGGCACCACCAACGGCTACTCGAATTCGACCGCTTCGGCTGGCTCGAACAGCGACAGCTACAGCGGTGGCGTGAACGGCTTCGGCTTCCTGAACTCCAGCGCTTCGGTCGCAGGCGGCACCGCTGCCGCTGCCGGTGCAACGGCGGGCAACCTGTCGTTTGGTTCGGGCAACGGCTCGGCTGGTGCTATCGCAGGCGCTGGCGCTACCTCGTCCAGCAACGCCGCTGGCGCTTCGTTCGGTGGCGTGTCGGCTGCAACCGGCAAATCGACCAGCGGTGTCCTGGCCGCTGCCGGTTCGGGCCGTAACGGCTTCGCCACCGTCGATACGACCGTGACGACCGATTACGCCCACTCCAGCACGGGCGGCGTGGCGGGCGCGACCAGCGGTGGCAACTCCGTGTCGCAGACGACCGGCTACACCAACTTTTCCTTCGGCAACGCAGGCACCTTCATCACGAGCACCAACGGCGGTTCCACCAGCGGTTTCGGCGTGAAGTTCTAAATCCCCTAGTGAGGGATGGGCTTGTCCCTTCCCAAAAATAGGGTCCGTGCCCTTGGCCGTTCCGCACGCGAAAAATGAACGGCCACTTTCCCTCTCTCACTACAGGCACCAGAAATGAAACAAACTCTCATCGCGATTGCGCTGGCTGCGGCTATGCCGTTCGCTTTCGCCCAGTCCAACTCGACCAGCGGCTCCAGCGCCAACTCCAGTCCCAACGTCACTTCGGGCAACACCGCGTCGGAATCGTCCAGCGCCAGCCAATCGAACCCCAACAACGCGAACCAGCAGTTCATCCAGCTGAATACGCTGACGCCTGAACAGCAACGCGTCCAGCAGGACGTTCGCTACAGCGGCACGCAGACGATCAAGAACGTCCCCGGCATCGCGATGAGCGGCCCGGCCAGCGGCCCCTGCACGGGCGCCAGCGGTGGCCTGGGCGTCGCCGGTCCCGGCTTCGGCGTCGGCCTGAACGGCTCCAAGGTCGATGACGGCTGTACCGTCCGCGAGAACAGCCGTGTGCAAGGCCAGCTGTACCAGGCCCTGGACTCCAACGACCCGCTGAAGGTCAAGGCCAAGGAAGCCCTGGACCGTTCGCTGGCCATTCTGGACGCGATGAACGAACAGATCGGTGAGGACTACCTCCGCAAGCAACGTGAACGCCGTGCGGACACCCAGCCCGCCAAGGTCGTCACCGCTGCCCCGGCTCCGGCCACCACCGCTGCCACGTCCGACCCTTACATCAAGGCATCGGGCCGTCAGTACCCCTCGCCCAAGTGATCGTTGCACCAGAGGCCCGCTTGGGCTTTTGGTCCATCGCCTACCTCGTTTTGTTGCATCGCGGGAAAGACCCTATCACGGCAGCTGAAATGGCCGATACCGCGCTGGAGGAATTCGAGGACAAGGCGGCGACAATCGAAAAGGAACGAACATGAAAAAGACACTGATGGCCTTCGCTGCCCTTGCCCTCGCGGCAGGCGCGGCGAGTGCGCAAGGGTTCGCAGACGAACCGACCTGTTACAGCTGGGAGGGCGGTCACAAATCCAGTGGCTCGTTTTCCAAGTGTACGCGATGGGAGACGGCCAAGGCTCCTACCGCTCCACCACCGCCCGTTGTGGTCCCTGCACCCGTCATGCAGACTCCAGCCTGTCCTCCACAGGTCATCTTCCAAGAGGCCACCAAGCCCAAGGCCAAGCCCCGGCCACGGAAGCCACTGCCCAAGTGCGTGCCCTAACGGTTGCTGAACCACCACCACCCGCAACAGCCCGGTCGATGTACCGGGCTTTTTCGTTTCCGCAACCTCTGCCCCGGCCCGGACCCCTGCTGATTACACAGCCCGTCAGTGTTCGGCTCGCGGCGATAGGGCTGGTCCACACTACCCTACCAGCAAACCTGATCACAGCTAGAATCATTGATAATCACCACGGAAGGATACCCGCAATGAGCACCCAAGGACCACTGATGACGCACGAACAACTGGAACGTGCCGCCCGCTACCTCTGCACGATGAGGGGCGTCAACCCGCTGAACCGGGAGTACATGAAAGGGAGCGACAGCGGTGTCCTCTGCTATGCCTGGGAGAATGCCGCGAAGGAAATAGCGCACCATGAGTTGATGCGGGAGGCGATACGGCACGCGACGCCTCACACCTAATCAGTGATCCTAGCTGGGTCGCATTGCACGCCCAGCGGAGGGTAGCCTCAGCCCTCCTCGTCACCCCGTAGCGCGTTCTCAATGCGCTCGTACAGTTCGTCATCCGCCTGCGAATCGGCCTCTGGGTAGGTGTCCCGATACCACTTCAGGCCGTTGTACGCCTCCTCCAGGATGCACCGCAGCGCGCGATTCTCCATCAACAGGTCAAGATTCGTTCCGGACATCAGGCCCCTCCACTGAATCGAAATAGGCGCGGCGTCCGCGAAGGGTTGTGTGGGTGCGATAGGTGGAAGGCTCCGTCACTGTTCGCGGAGCATGGAGGTTTGGCGATGCCCTCCCCGCACAGCGGACACAGGGCCTCCGTCTCGTGTACCCCGTGGTAGCGCTCGACGGCCTTCACTATCCGGCTGGAGGTGTTGCCGCCTCGCGCGAGCATGCCGCCCTTGGACGCTATCGACACGAGGTCTTTCACCTGCTGGTCGCTGAGGGGCGGCAGTTCCTGCTTGTCGATGGCCGCGCGTAGGGCCTCCCTCTGCTCATCGGTGAACGACAAACTGTAGGGCCATTCGCCAAATACATCGCGCAGAGGTCTGGTCATCGTGCGTCCTTTTCAACCTGCTCAAATTCCCTGTCCAGGCGTCGCGTGCTGCCGTTCTCGTCAGCGTGCTGGGAGTAGCCCGCCGCAATGTTGCGCATGCGGACGTACAGCGCCCGCCAGTCGGGGACACGTCGATTCCACGTGTCGAGGTCCGGGGTGGTAGCCCCGCATGTCTCGCACTCCGGACCACTCTGCATCGGTGTACCCGGTTCTCCGCATCCCAGCCAGCCGTGCGGGTCGCATTTGCCACCGCAGAATGCGCAGGGCTTGTTGGGGTCGGCTTCGTCCAGTACGCTCACAGCCGTGCCCCCAACACTACCATCAGGCGCTGCCACCGGCTGAGCTTCGTCGCGGCCATCTCTTCGGGCGAGCCGTCCCACTTCAGTTCGGCCACGGTCAGGTCATACTTGCGGTGGCATGCAAGGGGTACGCCTCGCGCGCTGCCGTCGCCTACCACGACCCCACGAGGGCCGCACAGTTGGATTTCCATTACGGGTCCACGCTTGCGTTTCATCATCGTTCTCCTATCGTGACCGGAGCGGACACATCAGGCGTCGCGGCGAGGGCCGCGCATGCCCTCCGTATTTTACCTTGGGATGGGTGGGAGGCGTGTTGTAGTCGCGCCTGATGAGCACGCAAAGTGTACCCCAGAACACTATCGTCCTGGGGTGATAGACCGGGCAGCTCAGCCACCGGCTCCATTCGATTTCGTGCTTGATGTTCGCCTCCAGATGACTCGCGGCCTGCGTACATAGGGCGTTTCCACTTCATAGCGGTACGGGTCGGCGGGTTCGTCCTCGAACACGACCCCATACGCCTTGCCGCCCCAAGCGTTAGTGTACTCGATAATCTTCGTGATGGGCGGTTCATCCGGATACTGCGCGCCATTCGCTGCGATGATTTTGTCTATCGCCTCTCTGCTATCAATCGTTGCCATCATCGTCCTCCTCGCGTTCGCCTTCCCAGCCCAGTTCCTCCCGCTTCACGCAGGCGTAGCAATCACCGCCACAGTCCATCGCGTCGCGTTCGCCGGTGTCCAATTCGCGGGCACACACTCCGCAGTGGGTGCCGTCCGGGTGTCCGGTTCTCATAGTGGAGCCTCGAATAAATGCCCAACAAACCAGTCGATTTGAAACGTGCCGATGAACGTCATTCCGGCGCTGTCGAAAGGGTTGCCAGTGGTTTGGATTTTGAACCGCCTGCCTTCGCTCTTGGAGACGTGTAAGTTTGGGAGCATCACCCACAGTACCGGCTGGCCGCCTTGCACGCCCACCGATAGAGGCACGGAGCCAATTGGCAGGTAGATGACCTGGTCACCACCAGTCCCTGTACCAGACAGGAGCGGGTATTTGTAGATGATAGAGTTCATCCCAGCACCAGCAATCCGGGCCGCATCCACAGCACCAGAGCGTCTTTGGGGTTGTCCTCCGGCGTCAGCAGGATGCGGACGCAGTTGGAGAGGGCCATCCCACCGCGAACGATAGGAGGAAGCTCACTGACGAGACGGACCAGCTGGCAGTTGCCGATGGTCGCGCCCTTCGCGTCAATGAAAGAGACTTCGTAAACGTCCATCACGCCTTCCTTTCGTAGATGTGGTAACAGAACACCTGCTCAATGTCCGGCTCATCGTCCAGGTACTCAGTGGTGGGCGTTTGCTTGCCGATGTACTCGCCCCACTTGTGCCAGCGCCAGCCTCCGCCTCTGCCCTTGTTGGACAGGTTGCGCTGCACTCGCTTCAGGGTCACCACGAATTGGCGCGGCGATTCGACCAACAGCGGGCAATGCTCCAGCAGGTTGCTGATGTCGTCACAGACACCGTATGCGCCACAATGACGGTGTTCGTTCGACAGGTCCGGGTAATGCTCATAACCTTCCAGGAAGGCGCTGGACCCGAAGTGTCCGATTTCGTACACCCCGACGATCACGGGCCGTACAGCGACGTTTTCGCCGATCATCATCAGGATTGGGTCGCGGCTATCGCGGGCAACCCTTGGTTCATCAACTAACATCAGGTGTCTTTCTTGGTTGGGTAAGTGCCAGTGGCGTTATTGAAGTTGTCCATCGTCGCGTAGGCTTCTGACGCTGCCAACGCGCGTACATGCTCGCATCCTGCCGCGAACCACTTCCAGTCCCGTGCCACTGCCGGGTTGTTGTAGGTTCCCTTGCGCGACCGACTGAAATTGAAGCTGTCCTTGGCTTGAGCCTCGAATGCTTCGCGGTCCGCGTCGGTCACTTGTCGCCTCCGATGGAAGCCCAGACCAGCAGGAAGTACCACGATGTCCGCTCAGCCCCTTCGTTGTAGAGGGCCACCGCTTCCTGGAGGAGGACGATGGCCGGGAAATCGGCCAACTCCTGTTCTCGCGGCGTCATGCGGCGTCGATTCATCAGTGGTGCCCTGCCTTCTGGGTGCGTCGCAGGCAGACGTTGTACTGGGTGGCGGCGGTGTTGCGGTTGATGCCCTCCCGCTCGCACAGCGCGATGAACTCCAGGCGGGACACCACGCCTCCGCGCGATTCGTACAGCTGATGCACCTTGGCGACCGGATTGGCCACCGTCGAATGGGGATGGCAGGACATCAGTAGCCCTCCGCCTCGTCAATCGACTCCACCGCCTCGTCCAGCAGTTCAGCCGCGCCCTCTGCGTCCTCGCGTTCCAAGGCGTCCACCGCCTCTTCCAACTTGTCAAATGCCGTCTGCATCGCGTCCACTGCGCTTTGGGCGTTGTCGCCCTTTTCGCCACCTTGGAGGCCACTGGGCATGTTGTCGTAATAGTCCTGTTCTTCGTCGCGGAGGTCGCTGACGATGTTCTTCTGGTCCTCCACCTGCTCGGTGAGGGCTTTCAGGTCCGCGCCCTCTTCACGCACGGCGTCAGCGATGGTGGAAACCTCGCTGGAGGCGTTGGAGAGGGCGGAGCGTCGTGTCTTGTTCATTCTGAGTCTTTCGAGTGGGTCTGAGGAGAATTCTACCCGGACCGGCAGTGGCCCGCCTAGCGGTAAGCGGGGCAGTTGTTGACGTTCATATTCGCGGCGATCAGTGTCGAGCCGTCCGAATAGATACATACCAACTCCCCGTCCAGGTTCAGGAGAACGTCCTTGTAGAACACCGTAGGGGTGGGCGCTTGCTGTGCTGCCGCTTCCTGCTGTGCCTGCTGTGAGGCAGCGTATCCAGCGGAGGCAGCGCCAGCCGCACCGACCACCACGTTGAGGATGCCTGCCCAGTCGGCAGAGTTCAGGCCCGCGCGGGCAGGCGCGGCAGCGACCAGGGCGACGGATGCCGCGAGGAGGATGAGAGGGCGTTTCATTTCTGGTCTTTCTGGATGTTAACGATGACTTGTTGCGGGTGGCCGGGGTTCGCGAATGCCCAGATGAGGGCGAGGAGCCAGCCCAGGCCGGTCCAACCAAGGGCGAGGTTCAGGATGAAAATGGCGATGGTGCTGGAGTGCTTGCGGTTCAGGGCAACCCAGAACGGGATGAAGTACAGCAGGATGCTGATGGCCAGGATGAGGAGAGGGGCGATGGAGCTCATGTCGTTCTCACTTCATGTACATGGGAATGAAACCTTCCCAACGTTCCACAGGGATCATCCCCATCGAGCCGTCGCCCCAGATCACCACCGCTCCGCCTGCGCGAAACTTGCCACAGCCTTCAAATGCGCCGATTCGGCCATTCTGAAAGGCGAACAGCTTGGTGCCGCCCTGGATGCTGTTGCCGCGTGCGTCGGTGGCCGAGCACACCAGTGTACTGCGGAAGGTCGCGCCACGTTGGTTTTCGAAGTAGTCAGTGATGTTGCGCATGCTTGTGGGCATGTTGGCCTGAATCGTTCGGCCGTCATTCAGTTGGAATGGCGGGATGTTGCCGTCACGGACGTTTCCGCCAGCTTGGGCCGCGAATGCTGCCGCGAGGAGCGCGGCGGTCAAGAGGGTCTTTTTCACAGGGGTCTTTCTGGGTTGGTTTGGTGGAAAGCGCGGCCTCACCGCGCATCTTCCACTCAGCCACCGGCTCAGGCCTTCGGCATCAGGGCCAGGTGGACTTTCTTGCCGTCCACTTCCAGGGTGACGCCGCCACCGTTGGCCATCATCGCGCCACGGACACCGCGCGAGCCGGAGAGGCCCAGCGAGCGGAGGGCAGCGCCAACCGACTTGTGTTCGGTCACTTTGCGACCGATCTTCACGGCAGCGACGTAGCGCTGGCTGCGAGCGGCAGCGATTTCAGGGACAGCCCAGGAGGCAACAGCAGCTTGGGAGATTGCGGGGTTCGTCATGATCAGGTCTTTCTAGGGTTTAGGGTTTTTCGGCTCCGTCCCCGGTGCCGATACATTAATTATATACCATTTTTGGAAATCTCAAAGCCCCTCGTGAATTAGGGGTCTTTGAGAGTTCACTTGTTGGTCGCGTAGTAGTAGTCAGTGGGGGTCCAAAACTTTACTGGGTAGGTGCGCTCATCGCCGTCTTCCCAGACAACGACAACTCGCTTGGCGCCTGCATCGTAGCGCCAGCAGCCGCGCCAGCCGACCCGGCCGTTGTAGCCGGTGGTGTTCGCGTAGCTCCACGCGAAGCCATCGCGACGTTGGCGGGCTTCGCAGTGGTCGGAGGTCGTGTCCTTCAAGTTGATGGCGCCGCCTTGGTCGTTGATGGCGGTGAATACGGTGCCAGAAGCATGCGCAGCGGCGACGGAACCCAACGCCAAGGCGAGGGTGATGAGGGTCTTTTTCATTTCTCAGGTCTTTCTGTTGGTTGGGGAACATCCCAGACTGCCCTCGCGCAAGGGCAGGCGGTGAGGTTCAGCGGGCTTCCTTGCCGTCAACGTACTCGAACAGCACCCACTTCGCGCGGTTCAGAGTCTGGCGAGCATGCTCCACCATCCCGTGCGACATCTCTTCCTGCGCGTCGCTCATCAGGGAGGCGACCACCATCGCAGGGCCGGACAGCTTCATCGTGATCGAATCGCCAATGACGATTTTCAGGTCGGCTTCGGTGCATCCGTACATCAGGCGTTGGCGGGCTTCGCGCGCATTGCGGAGGTCAACGGATTCGGTCATCTTGATGCGGGTAGTCATTTCAGCCTTTCTGCGTTTCGTTTCGATGCCTCAATTATAACCAAAATTTGGCGAGGCGTTCAAACTATTTTGACCGTAGGGTTATTCCCAACCCAACTTTTTCTTGCCAGTGACGACGTATTCGCGCTGGAAGTATGCCGCGCGGTTGAAGGCCTGATTCGCCTTCACTTCGTCAGTCTCCGCCTGCGCGGCAGCGACGATTTCAGCGACGTATTGGGCAGGCGTAACCCGGCCATGAAACCACCACTCCGCTTCGATGCGAAGCGAACGGATGGAGGCGCCATACCGTTCTTTTTCAACGGCCATTTGCGCGAGGTCTTCGGCAGTAAGAGGGCGTGCAGGCATTCTGATCTCCAGGTTAGGCGTGGATGGCGGCATCGTAGCGGGCCGACAGCGAAGCGTATGCGTCAACCGACAGCTTGCCCTTCGTCATCAGCGTATGCGCGTGACGGATTGCGCCACACAGTTCGCGACCGGCTTGATACTTCAGATAGCGGGCAGGCTCGCCTTCAGGGCGGAGGTGCGGCGCGAGGGCAACCTCAGCGCGTTCGGCAGGGAGCGTCAGCAGGTAGGCGCTCAGTGCCGTTTCAAATCGCTTCGTCATTTTCGTCTTCCAGGTTCGTTTCGATACCTCAATTATAACCAAAATTGAGGTATCAATTCAAACTTAGTGAACCGTAGGGTTATTGACGTTCAACGTGCAGGAATACCACTGGCATTCCGTCCACGATGATCGCGAGCGGGACACCACGTTCACCTGCGGCCACAACGGCCAGCCGGATGCTGCGCGCCTGCTTCACGCCGATGGCTTGGCACGCCTTTGGGACGGATTCGTAGGCGATGAGGTCGCCGTTGTTGACCTGCATCAGAACGGCGTGGCGCTTCAGGCGGGCCTCGCGGGTCTTGGGGTTATCCCAGCTGAGGGAGACGGCGTTGGCGATGGTACGATTCTTCATGAGAGTCTTTCTAGTTGGCGGGGACATTCCCAGCCTGCCCTCTGCGAAGGGCAGGCGGAGGGGTCATCAACCTTCGAACACGAACGTCAGGTTGGCGACGCAGTCATCATCGTTATACAGCACGGCCATCGTGCGCCCGTCCCAGTACTTGACTTCCATCGCGTCCTGCGGCAGTTCGATATCAAAGTGATTCGACCACCACACCAGGAAGTCACGGGCCTGCGCGAGGTTGCCGTCATAGAAGTCTTCCGGGGCTTCGTATTGCGTCAGGGGCACGCCGCAGTCATCAGCGATGCCAACTTGATCGTTCAGGGTCAGGAAGGAGAGGGCCATTTCAGTCTTTCTTTCGTTGCGGTAAGCCTAGATTATAGCACCATTTCTGATGCTACGTCTAGGCTTTTCGTGACTTAGGCTGCGACCTTTTTGACGACTTCAACCTTGGAGCCTTCGCGCCAGCCGACCACGCGGGCCTGCGTTGTGGACTCGTCAATCGCGACGGAGCGCTTGGAAGTGCCGTATTTCGCGGCTCCAAACTCCTCCTCCACCGCCTTCATCTTGACGACCATCAGCGAGGTGCCGTTGGAGAGGGTCAGGGCCTGACGTTCCTTCGTGATGCTCGCGAGGGTCATCTGGATTGCGCTCGCGGCAGCGTCCTTGAATGCGGTCCCGATCTTGACGTTGTAGCGGGTCATGCCTTGTTGCGTCATGTACGCCTTGCACAGGCGGTCAACCGTGCCGATCAGGAAGCCCAGCATATCGCGGGCGCAAGCGGTGTCCGCTTCGTAGCCCTTGAACATCAGTTTCTTGCCAAAGGTCTTCCCGCGCCCGGTGCGCTTGGCGTGGTTCGTCTGCTCAGCGCGGTCCCATTCGTATGCCGCGATCACATCGTTGTACTTCGCGACAGCGATACCCAGGGTGGCGACGTACTGAGGGACGGCAGCGTAAACGCGGGTGGCGGCTTCCGTCGCGAACAGCTGCGCGACCTTTTCGGAGACGTCAAAGGCGTCCAGCTGATACTTATCCATCAGCTTGCGCGCACGGCTCGCGGCAATCGCGGCTTCATGCGGGCTGGACGTATCGTCAGCCATGCGGAGGAGGTCAGCGATACGGCCCTTGATTTTGTCGAGGTCTGCGTGGTCGGTCATTTTCAGGTCTTTCTCGTTTCGTTGCGGTAAGCCTAGATTATGCACCAATTTTGACGTTGACGCAAGGCTTTCATGAACTATTTTGACAAAAAAGTGACCCTGATGTATGACCCGTTCAGCTGGTGGTCCATACGGTACTCCCAGCAAACCCAATCATTGGCCCTGCGTTGATTTAGCTGTGTTCCTCAGCCTGTGTTTTCGCGGTTTCGTATCCACTCCTGGACCTTCGTGGCCGCGTCGATGTAGGCGGGGCTTGGCCGCTTGTCGATTTCCTGCCCTGGACGGTATGTCGCCCAAATCAGGTCGCGTAGGTGTTTTGGCAGGCTGAACCAGTGCGGGCTACAACCCCACATGCGCGGCGGCACCGCCTTGGTGCAACCCGGCCAGTGGCAGCGATGCGTCATGACCAGCCTCCCTGCGTCCGGAGGAGTTCAGCGTGTGCAGCCGCGCCCATCCTGATCCTGATGTCCTTCGGCCAGTAATCCGTCAGGCACTTTGGCTTGTCCAGCGGAGGGTTCGCGCGGACATAGCGCCGTTCCTTGCGGCCTGGAAAGTTACGGGGCTTCATTTCTTGCACTCCCAGCGGTCCTTCGCTTTCGCTGCCGCGACAGTCTGCCACTGCATGTTCGCGACGGTATCCGGCCCGCCCTTACAGAGGGCCACGATGTGGTCGCGGACGTATCCGGGACACCGCCCGGTCGGCTTGCCCGTAGCAGGGCAGGGGTGGAGCCGTTGATAGGCGCGCGGAACACTCCTGTCCCGGTGGGTCGCGGCGGAGCATGCGGACGCCGACACCGCGAGCATCAGCAGGATGGCAAGGCGGTTCACTTCGGCATGCCTCCCGCGATTACCATGAAGTTACAACCATCGGTCCTGATGTCCGTGATGTGGCCGCATTCTTCGCACTTGCCGCTGGTGTAGAACGTGTCCGGCTCCTCCATCGTCTGCTTGGCTCCGCAGCCTGAGCAGGTGAACTGTTGGAAGGCTTGCGCACCTTTGGCGATGGCAGCGTCAGCCTGCTTGAGGACGTCATTGAAGGGGTAGAGGTTCATTGTTTCACGCATGCCCAGTCAATCCGGGCGTCAGGGTAGGAAGTCTTCAGTTGGGCTTGCGTGTCCTTCGCGGCAGCGACGCAAGTGGCTTGGGAATCGAACCCAACACGAACGGAGGTGCTGGGGCCGTTGGCGTACATTACGAAGAACAGCAAGATGTAGGTCATTGGATGAGTTCCTGGTCGATACCGTTACAGCTGAGGATGGTCGCGCCACCGCGCGGACCGAAGAGGACGCCAACGTGGACTGACTTTTCGTACCACTTCAGTTCACCGGTGACGTTGGTTGCGAAGAGGAGCGGCCCGCCAGCATGCTGATCGAGTTTGAAGACCACCGGGCCGTCCAGGGAGTGACGGGTGATGCGGTTCGTGAACCGCTCAATGGCTGCGATTTGCGCGGCGTTCACTTGGACACCTGCACCATCTTTTCAGCTTTGAATCCGTACACGCCGCCCATCTCGTCATGCTTCGCAGTCGCGCGCCCGGTCTTGGTGTAGGGCTGTCCACGATAGACGAAGTTGGCGCCGATGCGCAGTGATTTGAATTTGGTGTCGTTCACTTGGGTCTTTCTAGGGTTTCGATTCTGCGCCCGGAGCGGTCCGGGCGCAAGGTTCATCAGGCAATCACGTTGAACTTGAAGTGGATGCCTTCGTGCAGGGCACGCTCACCGACGAACACCGGGAAGAAACGGCCGTCAGTGTGGATTGCGACGAAGTACATCACGCGCAGTTGGAACTCACGGTCGCCATAGAATTTCTCGACAGCCTTGATTGCGTTTTCGCGGGTCGCGTAGGTCTTCGAAGGGGTCAGGTCAAACTTAGCGTTTTGGATCGAGTAGGTCATTTCAGTCTTTCTAGGTTCGTTGCGGTATGCACTCGATTATATACCAAAAATGACGATCGCCAACCCCTTTTTTGACCTAAGTCAAAATATATTTTGTCGCGTCCTCGTCCTGCCGCGAGCCGTTGATGAAGGTACAGAAGCGGTACTCACCGGCCCTGGGCCGGTCCCGGACGGCGTACACCCACTCCATCAACCCCAACTCCCCGGCTGTCGGCTCCCGGTACACCGTGAAGGCACAATCGGGGTGGTGGATGCTCAGCCGCTTCGCTTCCTGGGTTGCTTGGTACACGTCCATATCAAAAGACGTACAGCCAGCAGTACAGGCCCGCCACGCCCATGATGATGCAGACGCTCAGCACCAACACCACCCAGTCCAGCCAGGTCATTCCGTTACTTTTTTCCACTCTGCCCTCCGTAGGGTTGCAGGGCCGCGATGTACTCGTCAGCCTTCGCGATCAGGTCATTGGCAACGTCATCGAAGCCAATGCCGTGGTAGAAGACATTCTCCAGCAGGCGCTCGACAGCCCGGCGCTTGTTAGCCTCAAACGCTTCCTTTCGCTCGATGAGGGCGTCCAGAAATTTCTGGTCTTCCTCCGTCCAGTTGGGTCGCAGTGCATCGGCCATCAAAATTTCCTCACCATCGCGTCGCAGACGCCGATCATGTCCAACGCGCCCACCGGGGTGGACGGGCGCCAGCGGGCGGCAATCGTGCCGTTGAAGCGGTTCAGGCGGACGTATGGCCCTGGGGTCGCGAGGTTGCCCGAAGACCACACACCGCTGCCGTTGTCCACGAGGGTCCAGCTGGTGTTCTCGATGGTGATGATCTTCGAGTCCACGTTGAAAGAGGCGTAGCCCGCGAACGTATCATTGTCGCGCGTGCATGAGATGCGGATAGGCTCCGCAGCCTGCGCGACAGTTGCGGCGAGGGCAAGGGCGAGGACAGCAAACAGCTTCATGGCGTTACTTTCATCTTGGTTAGGAGGTCGCGAAGGAACACAAGGCGTTTGGCAGACTTGGCGTCCACCTCCCACCCAGCTTTGAGACGGGCGTTGATCGTTGCGGCGCGGCTGGCAATCGAATGCCTGACCAGCATGCGGAGGGTCTCAGCCTCCTCTTCGGTGAACTCGATATTCACAGCACCACCTCGCGGGCAGTCGGGAGGATGCCGCGACGCTTTGCGTCAGCCAGATGGATGCGCGCCTGCTGGGCGATAACACCACTGGTCGCCACAGACCACTTCTGGCCGTTGTAGCGCTCGATCAGGGAGGCGTCCGCGTTCGTGCGGCAGAGAGTGCCCAGGAAGTAGAATTGGAGGGTCATCAGGTTCTTTCTAAGTTTGAGCCTAGATTATAGCCCGTTTTGTACGTCCAGTTCAAATTATTTTGGGTCGAAGCGGACGGCAGACCACTGGCAGAGGTGCCCGTTGGTGTTGAAGAAATAGCGGTACACCGGGTGGTCCTGCGCGGAGTGGCGCGGCAGGGTCTCAGCCCTGATGAACGTGCCGCACATCACAAAGGCGTCGAAACCGCGCTCACCGCTTTCGACCTTGTGGGTGTAGATGTACTCCTCCACCACAATGCGCTTGCGGCGGTCCTGCGACAGGACGTACAGGGTGTCCCCGGAGTTGAAGAGGTTCGCGGTGTGGGCCTCGCGCCCGTAGGCTGTAAGGTCATAGGCTGCGTCCTCCACCTTGTATTCGTTGAAGTGGGCGACGGTGTTGCAGTTGTTGCAGAGCCAGGTGGTCATTGGAATCGGGTCTTTCTAGGGTTGCGGGATGCCTGTGAGGGCTGGGGAAATCAGTGAACCCTGCTGGTCGGCAGGGCAGTTGTGTAGAGGTGCTTGGAATCCTTCCGGAACCAGCTCTGGACACTCCCTGCGGTCCTCGATTCGCAGGACTACCAGGCCACGGACGTTCCCGTAATGCGCCCGGATTTGAAGGGCGTGCAGGTGGGCGTCAATATCGTCGGCCCTGATCGGTGTCCGGGTTCTCTCCCAGGAGTGCCCAACGAACAACCACACCTCATACGTTAACAGGTAGGCGTAACCCGCCCTGAGGTATCGTTCCAGGGCGGGTTCGTTCATCTGGCGTCTCCTCAGAAGAATTTCGCACGGCAGATGGGGCCGATACCCAGCTCAATCGACAGCTCATTCGTCAGCTGACGACCGCAACACGAACACGAACCGAATGCGCGCCCGTAGGCGATGGCGGAGCGCTCCGGGTTCGCGCATGCGTCAACAATTGCAGCCTCTGCGGCGTCGGAGCATGCCCCTACGCGAGTGAACCGGCCCTGAAAAATCTTGCCCATGTACTCGTCGTCACCCAGGCGCTTGACGTAGATCGCTCCAGCGTTCCGCCCGTGAGCCGGGGCCAGCGACAGGCGGTAAGCCTGCTCATCAGACGCGAACAGCCGCATGGTCGGCTTCGTCAGGCCGTTTTGCTGGCCCTTCCCGAAGGCGTGCTCAATCAGCGTCACGTCCACTGTCGGTGCGTTCGCTTCGCGCTCAGCGCGGGCCGCGACGGAGGCCTGACGCTTCGCCACGCAATTCTGCGCGGCGGCCAACTGCCGCTCCGACAGGAAGCCCTTCGTCATCACCTGATTCCGCAGGGACACCGCGAAGTCAAAGTCAGTGTTTGCCCACCAGGCCGCGATTTCTGGATTGGCGGCTTCGAAGGCTTCCAGGTTGCGAGTGAGTGCGTTCATTTTCAGGTCTTTCTAGGTTGATTCGGGTTTCAGTAGATCGTGGCAATCTCGCGGTTCCAGGTGCCCATGAACTCGCATGCGAGGTCAGCGCCGCTGCCGTTCCGCAGCACGCCCAGCCGCTTCGCGAAGTGATACGGGCCTTCAGATTCGAACCCGTAGCGGAACAGCGCGAAGGTGTCCTGGTCGATTTCGGTCAGGGCTTCAGCGCCCATTTCGTGACCGATGCGACCGATGAAGGCGCCCATTGCGAGGGCGAGGACCGGTGTGGATGCGAGGGAGATCATTTCAGGGCCTTTCTTTAGGGTGCCTCGATTATAGCTCCATTTTGGAAACCCGTTCAAAGTTTAGTGAACCGTAGGGTTATTCACTCCCGTATTTTGAGGTGGGAAATCACGAGGTCAACGCAGGCGCAGCGAACGGAGGAGGGCTGGCACGGTTAACCACAGAAAACGGGAACACAGCTAGAATCATTGATTAGCTGTGTTCCCGGCGTTCGCCTTACTCCTCGATTTCGACCATTTCGAAGAGGTACACTTCACCGTCAGCGGTTTTGTACTCCAGGCTCCGCAGTTCCTTCAGCTTCAGGCGGAACCGGATATGCTTGCCAGCGGGCAGGCGGTTAGCGTTCCAGGCCTCGCGGGTTGACTTGAAGTCTTCCGACGAACCATCATGCGTCACGCGTACTCCGTCACGCGTCAGGCGGGCCGTGCGGACCTTTTCGTCAGTCCAGCTGCGCGCGACGCCTGCGCTATTCGACGCGCGGCTATTCGTGCGGGTCGGCGTCGCTGCCGGGGCCTTTTCACCGATGCCGTTCAGGCCGCTTGCCATCGCACCGAATGCTGACGCCTCTTCAACCTCTTCCTCTTCCGTCGCGTCGCCTTCGGGCACTTCCAGCGCCTCAACCTTCGTTGACGTGCTATAGTCTTCGGTCGCGACCGCTTCCGTCAGGTCATCACCTTCCTCAGCGAACATCACGCAGCCTTCGGGCGGAAAGTCAACGCCTTCCTTGCCACCGTCGATATAGGAGGCGAGCTTTTCGACCAACAGGCCCGTGCGGCGACGCGCAGCGGACATATCGGACCACTTTTTGACGGGCTTGACGTCGGGCACGCGGGAGGCGTTGGCGTTGAAAAAGGCCAGGAGTTGGGGACCGGATGCTTGGGCGATTTCGATGATTTGCATTGCGTTTCCTTCTGGGGTTACTTTCTAGGTTAGGGCCGTTCCCGACCCCGATGAACGTATTATGAACCACTTCAGGTCATCGGTCTAGTCTTTTCGTGACTTTATGTCATAATAATTTCTATCAACCACCCGGTAGTCGATTGCTGAAGTCTATCGCCTGGGAAAGTGTACGCGACGGCCTCAGCAACCTCCCGTTACACTCCGCCCCATGGCCCTCCCTCTGTTCGCGCCGACTGCCGCGCCTGCCCCTCCTCCCGACCTCGCGGCGAATGCCGCAAGCTACTACACGCTGAACCCGGCTCTGAGGGAGTTCTGGGAGACCAACGCCCGTCACAAGGTACTGTACGGAGGGCGAGCCTCCTCCAAGTCTCACGATGCCGCAGGACACGCCATTTTCCTTGCCGCCAATTACTGCGTCAAGTTCCTCTGCGCCCGCCAGTTCCAGAACCGCATCAGCGAATCGGTCTACACCCTGCTCCGGGATAAGATCAACAACAGCCCGTACCGTCGCGAATTCGAGGTGTTGAAGACCTCGATACGGCACCGCATCACTGGCAGTGAATTCCTCTTCTATGGCATCGCCAGAAACCTGGAAGAGATTCGGTCCACGGAGGGCGTGGACGTACTCTGGCTGGAGGAGGCACACTACCTGGACGCTAATCAATGGCAGGTGATTGAGCCGACGATTCGTAAGGCAGGCTCCCAGATTTGGCTTATCTTCAACCCTGACGAGTACACTGATTTTGTGTACCAGAATTTCGTCGTCAACCCTCCGTCCAACACCATCGCCAGAGAGATAAACTGGCGTGAAAATCCGTACCTCTCCGCGACCATGCTCCGGGTCATCTATGACTACTACAGGCGCGAGCCGGAGAGCGCCCTTCACGTGTACGGAGGGCAACCCAAGATGGGTGCGGACCGCTCCGTGATACCGCTCAAGTACATCATCGCGGCAGTTGACGCCCACAAGAAATTGGGCTGGGAACCGGGCGGCTCCAAGGTGGTCGGATTCGACGTGGCCGACGATGGCGAGGACAAGAACGCCAGCGTGGAGTCGCATGGCAACATCATTTTGAAGGCGGACGAATGGCAGGGGCTGGAGGATGAGCTTCTGAAATCCTGCTCCAAGGTTTACAACCTGGCGCTGGAGACGGGCGCCAAAATCGTCTGGGACTCCATTGGGATTGGCGCCTTCGCGGGGTCCAAGTTCGCGGACCTGAACGATGAGCGCAAGCGAAAGGTGGTGTACGAACCTTTCAACGCAGGCGGAGCCGTAGACAACCCCAAGGGCGTTTACATGAAGCTGCCGCACGTCTCGATCACCAACGGCGAACACTTCGCCAATATCAAGGCGCAGCGGTGGGACGAAGTAGCCATCAGGTTCAGGAAGACGCACGAAGCGGTGGAGAAAGGCGTCAAGCATCCGTTCGATGAACTGATCTCCCTGAACTCCGCCACGCTGGGCGCGGCGATGATCAAGAAGATTCAGCTGGAGCTTGCGGCTCCCCATAAGGATGTGGACCGAATGGGCAAGTTCAAGGTGGAGTCCAAGGAAGACCTCCGGGACCGGGGCATCAAGTCCCCCAACGTAGCGGACGCCCTGATAATGTCCTTGATTCGCCCCAAGCGCGACCCGTCCACATTCTTCAGCCGCTAGGCCCACGGTTCCTCCGTCCTCCAGAAGCGGGACATCAGCAGGGCCTCCCAGCTGCCGCGCTCATCGCCTTGGTTGTAGAGGCGACGGGCGCGGACGGCGTAGAAGATGCCCCAGGAGAGGCACCAGGCCCGTGATCCTACAGCTACGGACCACACGGTAGTCACGTCAGTGCAGGCTTCGGACCCTTGCTTGGGAACGTATTGTTCACCCAAGCCTCCAACATCGCGATGCGTTCCGTCAGGTCGGCAATCTGCATTTGTTGGGTGAGCAGTTGAGAGGCCATTTCGGCCATCCCAGGCACTTGCGCGGGCGGCACCTTGGAGTTGGCCAGGATGCCGAATTCCACGCGGCGATTCGAGATGTGCGCAGCGTTGAGGCCGGGGATGCTGAGGGCCTCCGTCGCTCGCTTCGCGAATTCGCCGTCACTCAGCATGCTGGTTGTGTACTCCTCCGTGATGTACTTGATCAGCTTGAAGTTGTCGGCCATCTTCAGGGTCGTCATCGTCCGTTTCTCCGGTGCGGGTCCGTCAACGGACACAAGTTTGGCTTTGGGCATGCTAGACTTTCAAGTGTTGAATTTTCGTCAGGAAGTGGTTGGGGTCCGTCGCGCGAATGCTCTGGAATTCCCCGCCACGCTCGCGGCAGATGAAGAAATTGCCGCGAATCGGGACGTTCACCCAATTGGGCATTTGGATGGCAAAGCCCACGGGAAGGCCAAGACTGCGCCCGTCTTCGTTGCACAGCATGATAAGGCCATCCCAGAGTACGATTCGCTCCAGGTAGCCTCCCACCAAGTCTTGGAGCGGCTTGAGTTCGTTCCTGACCAGCGTCAGGTTCACTTCCTGCCCCACGACGAAGTGGGCGACCTCAATTTGCAGGTGGTTGCTGGCCATTGATTTGCATCCAGGTTCTGATAACCAAATCGGCTTCCAGCTTCGTCAGGCCCTCGTCCGCGAGACGCTTCTGGGCGTCTCCCACGAGCCTTTCGGCTCCGGCAAGGTCATCAACGATGGCCAGGAAGTGCGCCAGTTCCTCGCGCGTCACTGCGCGCACCCCATCCACTGGCCGGTCACAGCGGAGCGCCAGCAATACGGGTTCCAGCGCGGAGCGGGACGGACGTACACCGGACGGACGTACACCGGCTGAACGTACACCGGACGGCGCGCGTCCGCGACTGCCGCGCCTACTGCCGCCGCACCTAGCAGACCCGCGCCCAGCGCTGCGTTCTGTTCGGGCGTAAGGTTCGCGCAGCCGGTGGCGAGGACGGAAGCCGCAAGGGCGGCAATGGAGAGGGCACGTTTCATTAAGGTCTTTCTAGGGTTGATTAACGGGAGGCCCGATTATGCCTGAGTTACGTCAATGATGCAAGAGGCGATGATCTGCATTTCCTTTTCGCCAGCAATCGACAGTTCCACAAATTGTGTGTCCGTCATGCCGATGCAAGGGGCTTGGATCAGGTCTTCGTCCTTCATCTTGGTAACGTCAAACCCTAGATTGCCCAGGCGGTCGCGTCTCGCCTCTGCTGGAGGCTGGGCGGTCGCGTCCTCTTGGAACTCTGCATAAGCCCAGGCGAGCTTGACGGTGAGGAGGCGCAACATGGTCATTTTCCTTGGATGTAATCGGCAGCGTTCTGGTTGAGCGTCGCGTCCTCGACAGCGATGACGTAGACGGCGCGGCGTTCCCAGGCGAGGTTGTTCGTGAAGATGATTCGCGCCCGTGCCTCGTCCAGCACCATCGGCTCAGCGTTGGGGTTGACGTTGACGATGTACGTATCGCCCAACACGAAAAGATCGCCGGGGACGCCCAAGGGGATGACGTTGGGCGTGGGGCGGCTGTCCGCGAGCATGACGCCCGTGATAATGCATTCGGCTTGCATATGTCTTTCTGGTTAGTGGGCGGGAAAGGTTCCCGCCCTGAGCGCAATTATACGCGCGAAAAAGTGAACGCTTACGAAATCGGCATCACTTCGAATCCGTCACCCTCTGCGTGCGCAATCTGCTGGATGAACTGCCACGCCGTCTCTTCGTCGGGCATTTCGTGCGAGACACGTTCACGAGTGACCGAATTGACGACCACGTAGGCTCGGATTGGCAGGACGTTATCCATCAGATGTCCCTTCGCACGATGAACTTCAGGTCCACGCCGATGATCTCGCGCGTGCCAAAGATGACGTAGCGATAGCGCCGCGTATCTTTGATGGCCGGGTTGGTATGCGAGTGCGTCATAACCTGCTGGGCCTTGTCGATGCCGTAGCGCCCAAGGATTTCCTCGAATTCCACCAATTCGCTTTCGGTGACGTGCATGCCCAGGTGGCTGACCGCGCCCACCTCCGAACACTGACCCGCCTCGATGGCTTCGTCCATCCAGTTGTTGCCTTCAACGTACTCCAGCACCTCCAACTCCAGGGGTTTGCCGCCCTCGCTGCCGTTCCCGGCTTGGTAGTTGAATTGAAGCTGCGCCACGTTGGTCGCTGGTCGATCACCAACCCAGCCGGAGGCTTGGACGGTGTCCTGCACCCAGTCGGTCAAGCCCAGCTCACGCAGGAGGTCAATGGCTGGTTCCGTAAGGATGGGGTACAGAGCTATCTGGTCGATTCTGAATGTCGGCATTTTCACTTTCAGGTTGTTGGGTTGGGCAACCGCTGCCCGCCTCGATTCTAGAGGGTATCGCGATTTGGTGTGGCTGGTCAACGCGGTACATCGTACACGGCGCATAATCCGGCGCGAGCCTACCGCGACACTTCACAAGGTGCCACCACAATGTTCAAAACCCTAATCGCCAAAATTCGCGGACAGTCCAAAACCAACTTCGTGGAGGAACCTGATGGCGCGAAAGAGGCGAAGGCGGTTGACCCTCTGGACCCTATCGCGCGCACTCCTCGCATGTTCGATGAGAGCGGCAACCTCCACCAAGGCTTTGCCGCCCAACTCCGGAGCGTTGACGAATTCACAGTGTTCGACGGGCTGGCCGGAGACGACACGCAGTCCAAAGCTACAGTGGGTGACGAAGCGGTCACCATCAAGGGCGCGGCAGCGATGGATGACGGCGAGGGTTCTGGTCCCTTCGGCATGAAGGGCAATATGGGCATGGGCATGCCCGATTCGATTGGCCTCTGGTACATGTCCCAGGGGTTCTTTGGTTACCAAGCATGCGCGATCATCGCACAACACTGGCTGGTGGACAAGGCATGCTCGATGAGCGGAGAGGATGCCGCGCGGAATGGCTGGCATATCACTTCGGAAGGTGGTGACGACCTTCCGAAGGCGGAGTACGATGCCATCACCAAGATGGACAAGGAATTGAAGATCAAAGAAAATGTGGTGGAGTTCAACCGCTTCAAAAACATCTTTGGTATCCGCCTCGCCATCTTTACAGTGGAGACGGATGACCCGCTGTACTACGAAAAGCCCTTCAATATCGACGGAGTACGCAAGGGAGCCTACAAGGGCATTTCCCAGGTGGACCCGTACTGGATGACGCCGATTCTGAACACGGCAGGCTCTAGCGACCCTTCCAAAATCGGATTCTATGAGCCTCAGTACTGGGTGATCAACGGCAAGAAATATCACATCAGCCACCTCGCCATCGCTCGCGGCCCGCAACCCGCCGACATCCTCAAGCCCACCTACATCTTTGGCGGCGTGCCACTGACGCAGCGCATTTATGAACGGGTCTACGCTGCGGAGCGGACGGCGAACGAAGCCCCACTGTTGGCCATGTCGAAGCGCACAATGGCGATCCACGCAGACGTGGACAAAATCCTCGCCAATCAGTGCGATTTCGAGAACCGGCTGAGCCTCTGGATTAAGTATCGCGACAACCACGGCATCAAGGTTCTGGGAACCGAAGAGGCCATGGAACAGTTCGACACCACGATGACCGATTTCGATTCGATCATCATGAACCAGTATCAAATCGTCGCGGCCATCGCGCGAGTGCCCTCCACGAAGCTGTTGGGCACCTCTCCGAAGGGCTTCAACGCCACCGGTGAGTTCGAGTCCAAGAGCTACCACGAGGAATTGGAGAGCATTCAAGAGCACATCATGATGCCGATGCTTGAGCGGCATTACATGCTGTTGGCCCGCTCGATGGGCCTCCAGACTGCCCTGGGCGTGGTATGCAATCCGGTGGACTCCGTTACCACGAAAGAACGGGCCGACCTCAACAAGCTGAAGTCGGACGTTGCGGTGTCCTACATCAACTCTGGCGTGATCTCCCCTGACGAGGAGCGCAACCGCCTGATGGACGATGAGCATAGCGGCTATGACCGGCTCAAAGAGGAGGTATCAGCGGAAGGCCAACCGGGCATGTCGCCTGAGAACCTCGCGAACCTCCAGAAAGCGGGCGCGGCAGAGACTGCGGCTGAACAGCCGACCGCACCCGGAGGCGTACCGGGTGAGACCGACACAGTAGACCCCAGCGCCTCAGCGTCTCCCGCCGCAATCCAGGCCCTCCTACCTCTCCTCCTCTCCGGCGTGTCTACGGGCGGCAAGGCAGCGGACCCGGCCATGGCCGCCCTGCTCCTCCTCCTGGGAAAGATCGTCAGCCAACCCGATGCCGCGCCTGTCGATGCGGGACCGAGCGTCAAGCCCTCCGTATCGCCATCCACAAGCCGCTCCGTCCAGCGCGTAGAGGACGCGGAGATTGTACGCCAGCTACCCCTACACAGGATGCCAAAAATCAGGCTTAACGGCCTAAATTTGGTCGTGGAGAATCCTCGCGGCACTCTCCGGACGGGGACGGACATTGAAGGGCGTGAGTGGGCGTCGGAGATGCCAGACCACTACGGCTTCATCAAGGGCTACGAAGGCGCAGACGGTGACGACGTTGACTGCTTCATCGGCCCCGACCTCCGCTGTGGCGAGGTTTACGTCATCACGCAGAATTGCCCGGAGACTGGGGAGTTTGACGAATACAAGTGCATGATCGGCTACACCTCCCCGGAGCATGCGGAGGAAACCTACCGCCAAGCCTACTCCGATGATTGGGATGGATACGGCGACATGCAGGTGATGCCTTGGGACGAATTCCAAGACTGGTTGGACTCCGGCTCCGGCGCGCATGCGATGGACGAATTCAAGGAGGGCGACCACCCACGGGCGGAGAACGGCCAATTTGGGCAGGGCACTGGAGGCGCGGCGAGCGCGTCAAAAGAGGCGACCGCAGCCGTGAAGAAGGCCAGCAAGAACACACCTAAATCAGCCGCAGTGACTCCGACCAATACGCCCTCAACGAAGGGTACAGGGAAGGCTGCGAAGGCTGCGAAAACCACGGAAAAGCCCGCGAAGCTGAAGAGTGGGGGTTTTGCGAGTCTGACGAAACTGCCAGAGAACCGGGAAGCGTGGCCAGCCCACGTGAAGGCGTTGAACCTGCCGCCAGCTTGGCAAAACGTACACGCCTCAACCGACCCCAACGCCTACCTGCTGGCACAGGGGCGCGACGCAAAGGGCCGTCCACAGTCGGTCTACTCCGCCGCGTGGACGGAGGCGAAGACGGCAGAAAAGTTTGGGCGCGTGAAGGGGATGAACGAAGAAATCGCCCAGATGAAGGACAAGATTTCATCTGACCAAAAATCGGAGAACGCCAAGACCCGCAACACCGCCGACGCGATGTCAGTGGTGGTCAGCATGGGCATTCGTCCGGGCAGCGATACGGACACGAAGGCGGACACGAAGGCATACGGGGCATCCAACCTGGAGGCGCGGCACGTCAAGGTGGGCGAGGACGGCAGTGTGACCTTGGACTTCACCGGCAAGAAAGGCGTGGCCCTGAACCTGCCCGTGTCCGACCCAGGCGTGGCCGCGATGCTCAAGGAGCGGAAGGCGAGCGCAGGCGCTGACGGGCGGCTGTTCCCTGGTGTGTCCGACAAGGGCCTGCTAGAATATTCTCACAGTCTCGATGGTGGTGACTTTAAGACGAAGGATTTCAGAACCTTCGCGGGCACCTCCCACGCGACGAATACGATCAAGGGCATGACAGCCCCAACCAACGAAAAGGAATACAAAAAGGCGGTCCGCGAGGTAGCCAACGGAGTCTCACAACTGCTGGGGAATACCCCAACCGTGGCGCTCCAAAGCTACATCGACCCGTCCGTGTTCTCTGAATGGAAGGCGAACCTGAAATGACCGGAAAAATTGACCTCCCTGACGTTTACTTCGGGTCAGTGGACGCCCCTCCAGCCGACTGGAGGGCATACGAAGAGGAAGACCCGGATGATGAGGAGCTGGCAGAGACGCCAGAAAGCGTTGTCTTGATGTTGGGTTTCGACCCGCTGGAGCTTGACGAAGACGAAGATGGCGTTCCAAGCCCGGAAAACGCGTGAGGTAAAGCGCCCAGACCCGGTTGGGATGGGCAAACCCCTCACACCTAGCGCCGCTGTACGTTCGTGGTATGAGAGCCAAATGCTGTCTGTGGTGAACCCGATGATCGCGGACTACAAGAAAGAATTGGCGGCAGCGTTTGCCCACCCGGACGTGGCGAAGATGTACGCGATGGATGATGCTGCGGCATCCACGTTCCAGCGGGCACTCCGGGCGCTGAACAAAAAGTGGAGCGAGATTTTCAAGGGCTTCGCTGCCCAACTTGCCCCAGAGTTCGTGGACAAGGCCGACGCCCACTCAAAGTCCAGCACCTGGTTCAGCCTGAGCGCGGCAGGCGTCGAACAGCCGCGCCAACAGTACACCGACTCAGTGTCCCGTACACTGGAAGCCTCCGTCAGCTACAACAGCACGCTCATCACAGGCATCCAAGAGGAGCTACACGAGAAACTGTACAACTCCGTCATGCTCTCCCTTACCTCGCCAAACCCGGAGGAACAAGGCATGAGCGGGATTGCCAACGCGCTGAGAGAGGCAGGCATAACCTCCAAGGCCCGCGTGGACCTGATCGCCCGCGACCAGAATAGCAAGCTGAACGCCTCTCTGGGTACGGAGCGCATGCGCCAGAACGGCGTGGAGTTCTTTGAGTGGATGCACTCCTCCGCAGGCAAAGTGCCGCGCCAATCGCATCTGGACAAGGACGGCGAGATTTTCGCTGTGGATGACCCTCGGCTCTGGGAAGGCCCCAAGGCCGATCAAGGCCCGCCCGGTTGGGCGATCAATTGCAGATGCAGGGCGAAACCGCTCATTGGATACTACAAGGACGATTGACCATGACCACACGCAAGCAAGTTGACGCAATGCACGGCCACTTCAAGGGCCGTCCCCTCTCCATGGACGACCAACAGCGCGCAGCCAATGGCCAGTTCGGCTCCGGCTCCGGCACGTCCTCTGGCGGTGGAGGCTCCAAGGAGAAAGAGGCCAAGCGTATCGCCAGCCTCCCTGCCAAGCCAGGTGCGAATGCTGGACACGAAGAGGTCAAAGCGTACAACAGCGCAGTCGCGAAGTCTCTGGGCATCAAGCCCACGAGCGCGAAGGCAAAGGCCACCGCCAAAAAGCTGGAAGCGGGCGCGGCAAAGGCCAAGGAAGCGAAGCGCATCGCAAGCCTGCCGCCGAAGCCTGGGAAGAATGCGACCGAAGCGGAGAACAGGACGTACAACATGGCCGTAGCGAAAAGTATGGGCCTCGCGTAACGGGTAGCGACGGAATTAAGACTTGATTGGGCGCTGCCACTTCCGCGTACACTCCAACCAGCACATAATATCGCGAACCCAGTACACGTAAGATGCCAGCCGCCTCCGCCCGCCTACAAGACCCCAACGGCTTCCTGCTGGTCAAAGGTTGCCCAATTTCGTCTTATGGCATTTTCCAATACTCCGCAGGGCAGGTTGGGCTGAAGGACGGCGACCCTGATCGCATCATCAACGTCTTCCGCCCAGAGTCGGCAGTGACCGACCCAGGCCTCATCCAGAGCCTCCAGAACGTCCCGCTGATCAACGATCACGAGATGCTGTCCGGCTTCGTGGATGATGAATCCGCGACGGCCCCAGAGGACTATGGGATTGACGGCGTCCTCTTCGATGTGTCGTACCAACAGCCCTGGCTTCGTGGTGACGTAAAGGTCTTCACGCGGAAGATGCAAAATGATCTGAACAATGGCAAGAAAGACTTGTCGTTGGGCTACACTTGTGACTTCGCCATGCAGGCTGGGGAGTTCAATGGCGTGCGCTACGATTGCATTCAGACCAATATGCGCGGCAACCACATCGCCCTTGTTGGCGCTGGTCGCGTGCCTGGTGCAAAGGTTCTTGACGGTCGCAGTGTCCTTTGTTACGACCACCTTGATCTCCACCCTACCCAAAAAGGAAGCCACATGGCAAAACGTAAGGCGTCAATGGACAGCGATGCAGTCGCCCAGCTGCGCGCCCAGCTGAAGGCCCTCCTCCCTGCCTTCGAACAGTTCCTGAACGAAGAGGCCACCGAGCCTGCACACGACCCGGCTGCTGTCGCTCCGCCTGCCGCTGCCGCCCCGGCTGCGCCTGCGGCTGTTGCAGAGCCGACCGATGTGGCCGTGGACCCTGCCGCTGCCGCTGCTGTGGCCCCTGCCGCTGCCGCTCCGGCTGCTGTGGCACCGCCCGCCGCTGCCGCTCCGGCTGCGCCTGCTGGCGACCTCCCGGCTCTGATCACCCAACTCGAACAAGTCCTGACGCAGCTGAAGGCCGCGTGTGGCGGTGGCGAGGGCGGTGGAGAGGCTCCCCCAGAAGGTGGCGAAAGCGAGGGTGACCCCGCTCCGTCCTCCGAAGAATCACCAACCAACGAGGGCGATGACATGCCTGAAGCAAACGAAACCCCAGCGGAAGAAATCCCCGAAGGCGACGCCGTTGAAGGTCTGGCCGAAGACCCCAACAGCCAGATGATCAACGCAGACGAAGCCGCACCCGACAACGGTGGCACGGCATCGCCTGGCCCGGCTGCTGGCAAGCACTCCGGCAAGAACACCGGTGACGCAGCGATGCGCGCGGTGTACGCCGACATCGCTGCCAAGACCAAGCTGTACGACCGCCTGTCCAAGGTGGTGGGCGCATTTGACGGCGCCATCGACATCCAGACGGCGACAGCCGCTGACGTTGCCTCCTATGGCGTCCAGAAGCTGAAGCTGAAGGCACCCAAGGGCGGCGAGATGGTCGCCCTGGACAACTATCTCTCCGGGGTGGAAGCTGCGCGCCGCGCCGCTCCCGCCGCCAAACGTGCCGCCGACGCGGCCACCTCCGTGCCCGTGATCGACGCCTACTTCAAGGAGTAACCCTCATGCTTCAAACAACCGTCCGCCGCGCGTACACGAGCGGCTTCGCAGGTCAACTGCTGGAAGATGGCCCGCGCCGTGCGCGCCCGGCCCGCATCATGTCGTCCAACGGCCCCGGCAACTCCAACGCCATGGGCCGCGCGTTCGGCTACAATGCCGAAGTGTTCCCGCCAGTCGCGGATGCGAACGGCGTCGCATACGAAGCCACCGTGGTCCTGGGTGGTGAAGTGTTCTTCGGCATCCTCGGCCAGCCGACCAGCTACGCGCTGTATGGCAACGACACGCTCGGCACCCTGGGCGCCAGTGAAGAACTGCCGTATGGCGCACTCGGTGAATTCTTCGACATGGCCACCGCGCTGTGCGTCGAAATCTTCAACGAGAAGGACACCGCGATCACGAACAACTTCGGTGATCGCATCGCGTACACCACGGTGGTTTCGCCTGCTGGTGTGCCGGTCGGTGGCCTGATCGCGCTGCCGCCCGACGACTCCGCAGCGCCTGCTGGCTACGTGGTCATCCCGAACGCACGACTGGTGCGCACCTTCGACATGGCGGCCTCTCCGGCTGGCGTGCCGGTGGTCGCTCTGAGCGTCATCCAACTCACGCAATAAGGAGCGGACAACCATGATGCAACTCTCCACAACCCGCTCCCGTCTGTCGCCGCGCAAGGTCCGCGCGCTGTCGATGGACGCGAAGGACATCACCGCCGCAGCGGTGAATGAGCTGTCCAAAAAGTTTGGCATTGTCTTTGACCACTCGCTGGTCAGCGAACAGGTCAAGCTGCTGAATGGAAACGGCGTTGGTGACGCGGCATTCGTGCCCGCCGCCACTGCCGGTTCCCTGCCCACTCCGGTCCAGTTCCTCCAGACCTGGCTCCCCGGCTTCATCAAGGTGATGACCGCCGCTCGCAAGATCGACGACATCATCGGCATCAAGACCGTGGGCAGCTGGGAAGACCAGGAAATCGTCCAGTCCATCGTTGAACCCGCCGCAACCGCGACGGAGTACGGTGACATGACGAACATCCCTCTGGCAAACTGGAATGTCAACTTCGTGCGTCGCTCCATCGTTCGCGGTGAGCTGGGCATGCAAGTGGGCCTCCTGGAAGAGGGTCGCAGCGCCGCCATGCGCCTGTCCAGTGCAGAGACGAAGCGCCAAGGCGCGGCAGTCGGCCTGGAAATTTTCCGCAACGCCTTGGGCTTCTACGGCTGGAATTCGGGTACCAACCTGACGTTCGGCTTCCTGAACGACCCCAACCTGCCAGCCTACATCGCCTCCAGCGTGGTCGGTGGCTGGGGCAGCGCGGCAGGCACGTTCCAGGGCATCACCGGTGACCTGCGCATGGCCATCGTGCAACTGCGCACCCAGAGCCAAGACCAGATCGACCCGGAAAAGGTCGACATGACCCTGGCGCTGCCCACCGGCAAGGTGGACTATCTGTCGGTGACCACCGACTACGGCGTGTCCGTTCGCGACTGGCTGACCCAGACCTATCCCAAGGTTCGCGTGGTGTCGGCTCCCGAAATCGGCAAGGCCAACGCTGGCGCTGACGTCTTCTACCTCTTCGCGGAGGAAATCGACAGCGCCACGGACGGCAGCACCGATGGCGGTGAAACCTTCGTGCAGTTGGTGCAGACGAAGTTCATGACCCTGGGCGTCGAAAAGCGCGCCAAGAGCTACGTGGAAGACTATTCCAACGGCTCGGCTGGCACGCTGTGCAAGCGTCCCTGGGCCGTGGTGCGAGTCACGGGCATCTGATCGCCTGCCGCAAGACCTAACGGGCGGCAGGGTTCTGTCGCCCGTTTTTACACCGGAGAACACTGGGACATAGTAGCATGCTTGTACGCGAACCGCGTGCCAAGTAACCAGAAGGAAACGCCAAAATGACCAAGTACGTTCTCTCCACGATGACCAATTCAGTTTCGTACCGGAACTACAAGTACATCGGTGACAAAAACGCCACCCAGAATCAGAGCCTCCTCCCCATCCCTGCCGACACGGTGATGATCCGTGGCGGTGCAAACCGACCCAGCCAAAAGGGCGGGTTTGGCGATACGGAGACGGACCCCAGCGGGAATATCCTGTGGACGCCGCGTGGCGTCGTCACGGCCCTGTCTGACGATGAATACGAACGTGTCCGCAACCACTGGCTGTTCAAGCAACACCTGGAAGCGGGCTATGTCGTGTTGCTGGATGAAGACCTCTCCGGCAACCACAAGAAAGTGGCCAAGATCGCGGCCCAGATGGAAGGACAAGACCCTGGCGCCCAGCTGACCAAGGAAACGGTCGCCCAGCGCATCAAGGTCAAGACGCCCGACAAGGAAATGGACATCCAAGGGGTATAAAGGATGGCAACCGTCACCACGTCTCCGGCGTACAACGACGCCAATTTTCGCAAGATGTTCCCGGCATTCGCAGACACAACTGTCTGGCCAGAGGAAATGTTGGCGATGTACTGGGATATGGCGACGGATTTCATCAGCCCCGCTTGGTGCCCGTGCCGCATCCTGCGCGGCAGTTCGCTACAGCTTGCCCTGGACCTGATGTGCGCCCAGATCGCGATGTTGATGAACCCGAACGCAGGCGACCCGGACGCGAGCGGTGGTGGCACAACCGGTGGCATCGTTACCAACGCCTCCATCGGTGCAGTCTCCGTTGGGATTGCCGCGCCTCCGACCAAGGATATGTGGGATTACTGGCTCGCACAGACCCCGTATGGACAGCAACTCCTCGCCCTGCTCAAGCTGAAGGCTGTGGGCGGATTCTATGTTGGTGGCCTCCCAGAGCGTCTGGGCTTCCGCAAGGTTGGAGGGACGTTCTTGTGATCGTTCCAGGCTCCAACCTGCTCAAGATTGCCAACCGGCTGATCCGGTTCCAATCCGTTCAGTACATGAAGGCGAAGGCCCGGACGCTGAACGATGCGCGGCAGTGGGTGCCAGAATTTGAAGCCGCGTTCCCTCTCAAATGCTCCGTCCAGGCTGTGGACCGCAATTCCTACGGTGCGATGGGGCTGGACTTCAACGCGCAGTATGTCAACATTTTCGCGTCGCTGAACCTTATCGACCTGGAGCGCGATTCGAGTGGCGACCGCTTCATCTACAACGGTTGGGTCTACCAGATGTCCAAGGGCCAGAATTGGCATTCGCAGGACGGCTGGGCAACGTGCTTGGCCACCAGGACGGTGCAGGCGACATGAAAGACAACGACCTGATCGCGTTTTTCTCTGGCCAGCTGGAGGCCGCAGTCGCCAAGGCTGGGTGGAGCTACACCGTGCTTCAGAACAACCAGCCTACCCAAGAGGGAGTGCCCACGGACCCCTTCGTGGCTTTCGACAAGCTGTTCGACAAGCAATATGGCTGGGCTGAGTCTTCGTACCTGCTGAACGCAATCTCCCCACCCGGCGCGGCCCTGCCAGACTTCGCCAACACGGAGCGGCAGTGGGTGGAGACTACCTTCCAGGTCACAGTCCTCGCACCCCAGGACGTTACGGACACCACAAAACCCACAGCGTCGGACATTGCGCATTACCTGAAGCTGTACCTTAATGCACGCCGCACAATCGCCGTATTCATCGCGGCAGGCGCGGCCATACTCCGGGTCACGGACATTCGCAATCCGAAGTTCAAGGACGACCGCGACCTGTTCGAGATGAACCCCAACTTTGACGTGGTCCTGCAACACCGTAGGGTGATCGATTTCAGCGTCCCAGGGTCGGATACAGTCATTGGCGAAATCATCGGCACAAGCGAGATGGTATGACGAAACCATTCGGCAAATCGGATATGGTGAAGGCCCAGATCGCCTCGCTCAAGAAGCTGAAAGGCATGAGCGTGGGCGCTGGCTGGTACTCCTCTGCCCGCTACCAAGCCGCCAAGGGCATCCCCGCGAAGATGGTGGGCATGCCAATTGCGATCATCGCCAAGATCAACGAATATGGTGCGACGATAAAGCGGGACACCTACCAAATCGTCATCCCAGCACGCCCCTTCATGCGATACGCGGCGACGCAGGTGGCCAAGAAAGCCCCGGACGTTCAACGCTCGATTGCAAAGCGCATGGCCGCAGGCAAGCTGGACCCGCGTCAGGGTCTGGCGCAAATTGGTATGTTCATGGAAGGGGAAATCGTGGACAGCATCAAAAACGGAGGGTGGGAACCCAATGCGCCCTCTACCATTGCGAAAAAGGGTTTTGACAAGCCTCTGATCGACACCGGCCAGATGTGGCAGAGTGTTACGTCAAAAGTGTCTGAACCAAGCTAAACCAGGAGTCATCAAGTGATCAGCCAAAGTCGATATATCAAGATCGTTTCCGGTGTTGGCGCAGGCGCTGTTGTTGCACAACGCCAACTGCTGATGCGTGCCATCACGCAGAATGCCGCCCTGCCACCGGGCCTCGTGGCCGAATTCGCCAACGCCGAAAGCGTGGGCGCGTATTTTGGCACCTCTTCGGAGGAGTACAAGCGGGCCTCCGCCTATTTCTCGTTCATCAGCAAGTCCATCACCAGCCCGCCGCGCATGTCGTTCGCGCGCTGGGTATCGGCTCCCATCGCGCCGATGATCGTTGGCGATACCATCGAGAAATCGCTCAGCACCTTCACGCCTATCACGGCAGGTACGCTGAGCATCCTGAGCGGTTCGGCCACTGTGGCCGTTGGCCCGCTGGATTTCTCCGCCGCAGTGGACCTGGTGGCCGTCTCCGCGATCATCCAGACCGCCCTCCAGGCGTCTGCGGACCCGCAACTGGCGACGGCAACGGTCCAGTTCAATACGAACACCCAGCAGTTTACGCTCACCGGCGCCACTCCCGGCTCAGGTTCGCTGTCGGCCATCGCCACCGGCTTGGAGACGGACATCAGCGACGAATTGGGGTGGACGACCGGGGGCACCATTCTGGTCGCGGGCCAAGGTGCCCAGACGGCAGCGACGGCGATTGGCGGCAGTTCGGACATCAGCAACAACTTCGGTTCGTTCGTGTTCTGCACTCCCGGCACGCCGATGACCAACGACGACATCAAGGCCGTCGCGGAGTGGACCGACCTCCAGAACAACCTCTTCCTGTACTCCCTTTCGACGCCTCTGGCTAACCTCCAGACGCTGTTCGACCTGATCAAGGGCTACAGCGGGGTCGCCATCAACATCCTCTCCACCACGCAGGCCAACGACTACATCGAACAGTCGCCCTGCGAAATCCTCGCGGCGACGGACTATGACGCGCCCAACTCGTCCCAGAACTACATGTTCTACCAGTTCCCCAAGCGGAACATTACGGTGAGCGACGACAACACCGCCAACACGGTGGACAAGGCGCGCGGGAACTACATCGGCGTCACCCAGTCGGCTGGGCAACAGATCGCGTTCTACCAACGGGGCATTCTCTGCGGTGGCAGTCAGGCCGCAGTGGACATGAATACCTTCGCCAACGAGATGTGGCTGAAGTCGGCCTTCACCGCCGCGTTCATGTCGCTGTTCCTGAACGTTCCCGAAGTGCCCGCCGACCCGGTTGGTGAAGCGATGCTTCTGGGCGTGATGAACCCGGTGATCACCCAGGCCAAGGTCAACGGCGCAATCTCGGCTGGCAAGGCGATCAACGCAGTCCAGCAACAGTACATCACGCAAATCTCCGGCGACGGCAACGCGTGGCGGCAGGTCCAGACCCTGGGTTACTGGTTGAACATCTCGTTCTCCAGCCGCACGAACCCGGACAACGGGCTGACCGAGTGGATCGCCAAGTACCAGTTCATCTACTCCAAGTCTGACGCGATTCGCGCCGTCATCGGCTCGGATGTGATGATCTGATTCCCAACGCACAAGGAGCGCACAAATGGAAGAAATCAGTGTATTTGGCCTGACTGCGAACATCGTGGCCTCCAGCACGTTCCCCAACGGGTTCGTGGTGACGGCCTTCGCAGACGATGGCGACCCGCTGGACAGCGCCGATCTGGAAGTGGCCGACACGGGCATGGGCCCCAACGGCGACGGCCTGACCTGGAGCCGCCCGATGATGGTGGACTGCTCGATCAACGTCATTCCGCAGTCGCAAGACGACCTGAACCTCCAGGCCCTCGTGGACGCGAACCGGGTGGCCAAGGGCAAGTCCTGCGCCCGCGACATCATCGGCATCGTCTGGAAGTACCCCAACGGCATGACCGTCACCCTGTCCAGCGGCAAGCTGGTGTCTGGGCCGGTGGTTCCTTCGGGCACCAGTGCGGGCCGCATGAAGTCCAAGCGGTATTCGTTCCGCTTCGAACAGGTGTCGCGGCAGACCTCCAGCGCTGAAGTGGCCTGATGTTTCTCATCCCGTTGGCGCAGGTTCCGAATCAGGCGTTGTCGTTTAATGCCGACAACTCCCTTTGGACCATTCACGTTTACCAAAGCGCCAAATTCGTCTGCGCCGATATTCAAATTGACGGCGAGCCGATATTCACGGGTGTGAGATGTTTTGGCGGCACGAAGCTGTTGCAATACGGTTACATGACCGCCCCGGATTTGGGCAATTTCGTATTTGATGAAGATGCGGATTGGACGAATTTCGGGGCATCCTGCAACCTGTATTATTTGAGCAAAGCTGAATTGGCGCAATTCGAAGCCGCAATGAGGGCTTGGTAAATGTCTACCCTGACGATTGATTGCGACAGCAACAACGACATCTCGCTGGTAGATGGCCGCAACATCGTCATGATTAGCGGGTCTGAAGCCTGCTCGCAAAACCTCCTCCAAAAGTCGCTGATGCGCCTTGGCGAGGACCAATATAACACGCAGGATGGTGTCGATTATTTCGGCGCCATCTTTACCCCTCAGCCGAATTACGACAACGCGCGGCAGTCTATCACGCGCAATTTGCTGGAGTGCCCGGATGTATTGAGTATTCAGTCGTTGACAATTACGATTGAGGCTGACGTTTTCATCTACGTCGCCAGAGTCAATACCATCTATGGGCCGCTTTCTATCGAAAACACCGAAAGGGCTTGATCATGTCGCAACTCGTTGGAACCGTCACCGGACACCGCTCCATCCTCTTCGGCCTGAAAGGCCCTGCCGGTCCTGGCAGTATCCTCCCAGTCAACACCGCCGACACCTTCGCGCCATCGGTCGGCCTGCCGCCTCCGGGCGCACCTGTTCAATTCATCACGGGATTCATCCCGCCTGCCGGTTCCGCCCCGGCTGCGGCACCGGCGACCAGTGAGGACACAGCAGGATCAATGACGGCTGCGTCGGAGGAACCTGCTGTGGAGGGTAGTGTGGAGGAACCCGCCGCGACGCCTACGGAGCCGGAAACGGAGCCGGAGCCGGAACCCGAAGAAACCCCGGCTGAAGACCCGCCAGCTGAAGAACCTGCCGCAGGCTGAAAGGGTGGGCGCGCATGATCGACATCAGCACTGCTGGGAGCGGCATCACAGTCTTTTCGACCAGCAGTTTTCCAATGGGCTTCCGTCTGAAGTCCTTTGCGGATGATCTGGACGCGCTGACCGTTGACGCTGCGGAGGTATCGGGGTTTGAGAGGCTGTACGATGGGAATATTTTCTCATTCGATAAAACCAGCCCAATTACCCTTTCAGTTGGGATAATTCCTAACACCGAAGACGACATCAATCTGAAGATCATTCTTCAGAAGCGCAAATCAACACCGTCAATTCTGCAATTGGCAGACGATGTGACAATGGTGATTGCCTACGCCGATGGCGGCAGGAATGTACTGTCCAACGGGTCAATTCTTGGCGGCTCAATTGTTGATAGCCTTGCATCGCACGGGCGCAAGAAATCCAATGAATACCATTTCGTCTTCGGCTCGTTTGACGGCTTCCAAAGTTATCGTCAATTCCTTGCAAATGCCGTTCAAACCGGCCTAAGCCTGCTGACATAAATGGCCGATAGCATCCTATCGAGTTTTTCATCCAGGGCATCGCTAAACATCACGAATAGCGCTGACGATAAGGATTTGGCCGATGGGTTGAAGGTGTTGGGCGTTAGCTTCAGATTTCGCGCCCGTGCAATGCGCCACATCCGGGAGGACGGCACCAGCATCGTGGATGCCAAGGTCATCGAGCCTGCCAGGGTGGAAATCGACGCCATCTGTCCGACGCTGGACGTCATTGAGCAGGTCAACAACTGCCTGATGGACCGCGCGGCGACCTACACCGTCACCTCCAAGGGTATCCGCTTGCAAGACGTTGTGGCGAGCGAATTCCAGATCAAGCAATCCCCTGAGATGATCTCGGCCAGCCCCATAAAGCTGTCGTTCAACCAGCTACAGAGGCAAGGCGGGGTCAACGCTAACAAGGTGGTTGAGCAGGCTCCAGACTCCTCCGCCTTCAATCGCGGCATCCAATCGGTGCGGAAGGTGACCACCTCGATTCAAGATTCATTCGCCAAGATGTTAGGGGCAGTCGGTGGCTAACACGATTCTGACCGCCAACTTTAGCCAGCCGCAATTTGTGGCGACGAACGAGACATTGAACGTTCGCGTTTGGGAGGGCATCGCGGTAGTCAACGCTGAAGTCTCGCCCTCTGCCGCTGTTACTGAGCTGCCGCTCGCAATCGACGGCCCGAAGGATTCGCCCACGACCGCTGTTATCCAGGCCGCAGACTTGGCCGCGTGCAAGGTCATCCAGCCGGTCCGTCTGCGCGTGGAGGCGGTGATGTCCGACCTCTCCCTGGTGGAGGCGATCATTGGCATGCTGGAGGATGACGTCGTCATGATGTCTGTGGTAACGAAATCTATCATTACCAAGAACCTTATTCTCACAGAGGTCAATGTATTGCAGTCGGCTGAGATGACCTCTGCCGTCCGCGTGCAAATGTCCTTTGAACAGGCCCAGCCGCCAGTCGGAGAGGGGTACAATCCGGAACAACCGGCGGATGGCTCGATGTACGGCGCTGGGGTCCAGAGTCTCTCAGAGGTGCAATCGCTAGGCTCCCTCACCAAGACAGTGGCCTCCTCGCTATCTCGTCCAGTTATCAAAATCTTCGGTCCGCTCATTGACGGCAAGGGCGGGCCGTTTATTCTCGACAGGAGCCCATTGGCATGACCGCCTCCGCATACGTCCCAGGGCAGATTCTCACAGCCGATGCGCTCAACACTTCGTTCGATGAGAAGACGGACAACGCACTAGCCGCCATCACGGGCGGCAGTATCGACGGCATCGACCACATTACCGTTGTTGGCGTTATTGACGCCGTATCCCCTACCAGCGGGGCAGTGATTGTCACTGGCGGGGTTGGTATCGGCATGAGCTTGAATATCGCGACGACGCTGACCGCTGGTGGAGTGGTGCGGTTCCTGAGTTCCGTCGCGTCCACTTCCTCGGCCACTGGCGCGCTGGTGGTATCGGGCGGTGTTGGGGTCGGCGGGAACCTGAACGCCAACGGCTCCGCTGCGGTGCGGCTGGGCCTCTCTGCCGCCACCTTCAACGGCACTGACGCTACCAACGCAACCAGCCCCGCCAACGGCGCGGTTCGGACGGCAGGTGGCATGGGCGTCGCCAAAGACCTGTGGGTGGGTGGTAAAATCAACTCCTCCGGTGGCATCGCGATCACCGGGGACACTACCCTGGACGGCAACCTTTCGGTCAGTTCCGTCACGCTTGCGCCAGGCGGATACATCGAGTATGGCGACGGCACGCAACAGATCACAACCCCTCTCCCGGAAGCCCCGGCAGACACGCAGAAATACGGGCGGAAGGATGCGGCCTGGGTGGTGCTGACGGACATCCCGGAGGCTCCGACCGACAGCAAGAAATATGGCCGGCTGAACTCCGCTTGGGTGGCCCTGACGGACACTCCGGACGCGCCCAACGATGCGTTCACCTATGGCCGCAGGGCAGCGGCTTGGGCACGGGTTACGCCCGAAGCCCCGCTGGACGCCTTCATCTATGGCCGCGCCAACGGGGCGTGGGTGAAGACGGTTACGGAGGCACCGGCAGACGGCAAGCAATACAGCCGCAAGGACGGAGCGTGGGTTGAGCTGTCGGCCTCTGGCATGTGGCGCGGCGACACCGCCCCAACGGACACTGCCCGCTACCCCCAGTGGTACAACACCACGACCTCCACGCTGTACGTCTGGTACGAAGACGGCACCAGCGCCCAGTGGGTTATCTGCGTTCCCGTGCCGACAACGGATGACGATACGGCAGGCATCCCAGAGGCTCCAGAAGACGGCAAGACGTATGGCCGCAAGGATGCGACGTGGGTGGAGGTCACCGGTGGCGGAGGCGGTGGGGTCCCAGAGGCTCCGAATGACGGCAATCCGTACATGCGCCAGAGTGAAGCCTGGGTGCAGGCTCCGACCCCAGCTATCAGCGCAGGCGTCACCTTTGAAGACGGCGCGATGGACCTTGTGTTGCCCGATTGGGCACCGTTGACGATTGACGCTATCCAGGGCACGGCGGTCACGGAGTCGGACCCCACCACGCTGGAGTGCCAGACCAACGGCGTGGCAGTCGTCCAGATGCGCGTTCTTGTCCACCATAACTGGGGTTCGTCGGTTGTCTTCGGCTACTCCGTGGACGGCGGAGAGATCAAGGAATTGGGTCGCGTGGTCGTGGAGAGTAACGACCCAGTGGAGGTGGTGGCCAAGTACAACGTTGACGCCGAAATCGGCAAGCTGGTGAAGGTCTACATCAGTTCCGATTTTGAATGGGCTTCGTTCTCGTGGTCCAACTTCCTGATGCAGATCATCCTCAACGATAGCGTTGGGGTTCCAGAGGCTCCTCGCGACGGCACCCCATACGCGCGGCAGGATGCGAGTTGGGTTCCTGCCGCGAGCGGCGGCGGCGGAGTCCCTGAGGCTCCAGAGGACGGCCAACAATACGCGCGGCAGGATGCTTCATGGCAAGTCGTTGAAGGTGGTGGTGGAGGCAGCTTCGATTGGTTGTCGCTCATTCGTGGTGGAAAGAACACTTTTGCCGCTTCTATTGGGGCAGGGTCTGGCATCACATCCGCTGCGTACTACTGCCTTGGCCTGCCAGGGTCAATGGCCGGGTCTGGCACCGTATCGTTGGCAACGCTCAGTGGATCGGCGACTGGTCTGATGTCCGTTCCGATGAACCTGATGACGGCAAACTCAGCGACGACTAGCGCCATAGCGAGTGCGACAACTTCAAACCAGTTTTTGTTCCGCAGAAGTGCGGACAAGAATGGGTTCCGCCTCATTCTTAGATGGGCTCCATATGCAGGCCTTGGCGCACAGACAGTTCGAATCGCAGCAGGCCTCACATCAGGCTCTCCGTCAGACACTGCCATCGACAACATGCAGAATTGCTTCTTGATGGGCTTCCAGCAATTCGACAGCAACTTCTATCTCTATCACAAGACTGGCAGCGGAACGGCTGTAAAAGACAGTCTGACTTCCGACTTCCCTGTAAATCGCCCAGGAGCGGGTTCTGATGGTGAGTGCTATGAGATGGAGATTGATGCCACAGTCAACGATCAGATCACAACGAAGATCACGGCCCTGAAGTCCGGAAAAACGACAACGCGCGTCTACACCACTGATCTTCCTGACCCTGCTACTGGTTTGAGGATCGTCGCTTATGGGTCTGCTGGCGGAACAAGCGCACAGCCGGCAATCGCATTCGGTGGTGTGTTTGGTGAAACGATGAGATGATCAACTTCCCAGACAACCCTACAGTTGGGCAGGCGTTCACCAACGCAGGGACCATCTACACGTGTATGCAGGTGGCGCCTATCGTCTGGAATGCGTCTCCGGCTGCGGCAGGCATCCCGGACGCGCCTGTCACCGGCCTGCTGTATGGCCGCAGGGACGCGGCTTGGGAGTCAATCGACAAGGCGGACATTGGCCTGGGCAACGTCGATAACACCAGCGACGCGGCGAAGCCTATCAGCACGGCGACCGCGACGGCCCTGGCAGGCAAGGAACCCACCATAGCCGCAGGCACTGCCGCGCAATACTGGCGTGGGACGAAGACCTGGGCTACATTGGACAAAGCCGCAGTTGGTCTGGGAAGCGTGGACAACACGCCCGATACGGTCAAGACGGTCCAGAGCGCTCTGTACGTCAGGCACGGCGCGAGCGCTGCTGGCAACCTCATGCCGTTCTCTTGGTCTGATGACGGCACCCAACCCACGCACCTTTGGGGAGGCACCAGCTTCAACGGCATGGTGTACGACCGCAACCGCGTCAAGGTTGGCGCTGCCGCTCTGGCAGACAACTCGAATGCTGTGAGCGGTATCTCCGGTTGGAACTACAGCAACCGCGCCAAGAACCCAACGTACATGTGGTGTACAGACGGCAGCGCTGGCGACCAGTATCTCACGCAACCGGGCAATCTTTCGGTCAACTATGCTGGTACATCAGGCTACTGCAACGGGACAGCAGAGAACGCGAATCTGTTGAGCGGGATGCTTCGCGCTGACTCGTGCTATTATGTCGGGTTCGCCAGCGCAGACAGCAACCAACCGTACATGCGATGCAGCGCAGACAACGTGCTTCGATACCTTTGTCGCAGCACAAACGAAGATCGAACGGCCACTGGGTTTCGGGTCTATGTTGGCGCACCATACGTGTTTGAGATCACAGGCGTTAATGGATCATACGGAATCACGGTCAACCCATCGGACATTCGGCTGAAAAAGAACATCGCGCCGTCAACCGTCGAGGCAAGCGCGGCAGTCAAGCAAATCGAATTCATCGAGCACGATTGGAAAGACCCAGCCATCATATCACACGTGCCTCTGGCCTTTTCCGCGCAGAATCTTCAGAGCATCGACCAGACACTGGTGTTCTCAGTGCCGCAGGACAAAGATTCTCCGCTGGGCAAGCTGGCCGACTCGGATGAAATTCTTCACCCACAAGTGACGATGCTCGTCGCATATCTTGCCAAAGCACTCCAAGAAACAATGGCGCGCGTCGCTGCACTAGAGGCCAAATGATCAACTTCCCAGACAATCCGGTTGTAGGCGCGGCATTCACCCACGATGGTACGATCTACACCTGTGTGGCCGTCGCGCCTATCGTCTGGAACGCCGCGCCCGTCGCGGCAGGCATCCCGGACGCGCCCACTGGCAATGCGACCTATGGGAGGAAGAATGGGGCCTGGGACGCCATCACCAAGGATACCGTTGGCCTGAGCAACGTCAACAACACTGCGGACGCGGACAAGGTGGTGAGCGGTCCCCAACAGTCCGCGCTGAACACCAAGGAGCCGACGATAGCCGCAGGCACTGCCGCTCAGTATTGGAGAGGTAATAAGACCTGGGCTACATTGGACAAGGCTGCGGTTGGCCTGGGTAGCGTGGACAACACGCCTGACGCAAACAAGTCAGTGTACGCTGCCAACTACATTCGCAACGGCGGGGCGATTGGTGGACAGCCTATCACGTTCTCTTGGTCTGATGACGGTTCGCAACCGGACTACATTTGGGGTGGCTCCTCCATCAATGGCAAGGTGTACTACCGGGCCAACCTACAGGTGGGCTACGCGAACACCTGCGGCACGGCTAACAACTCGAATGCGGTCAATGGCATCTCCGGCTGGGCCTATCGAAACGATGCCAATAACCCAGCATATCTCTGGTGTACCGAAGGCTCCGGCAGCGCACAGCACTTGACGCAACCTGGAAACCTGAGCGTGGCTTGGGCGAACCGGGTTGGTTCTGTGGAAGGTGCGAGCGGTGGAACGCTCCAGAGCGATACGGCAGTCAACGGCAATCTCTGGTCAAACACCGGGTTCGTTCGTGCCCAGTCAGGGTTTCGATGCCGTGAAGCCGCATATGGAGCGGAGGGTGGGAACGTCTTCAATTTCTTCTGGAACTCACCAAGCGTCCACACATACATCGACGGGTCATATATGGGGGCACTCGCCTTCCAATCCGACGAACGCATCAAGCACACGATAAGCGACCTGGAGAGCGACACGGAAGGGTTTATGGCGCTGCGGCCAGTCGCCTTCCGGTTCAAGGACATCGGCATTTACAAAGATGACGGCAAGACGTACCACGGCTTCATCGCCCAAAATTGCGAAGCATTCGCGCCGCAGTTGATAACCGGGGACACAGCAGCAACACAGCCAGACGGCTCGCCTCAAGCCGCAGGGCTAAATACCAATGCAATCCTCGCCCACACCGTAGCCCAGCTACAGAAGGCCCTAGCGCGCATTGCTGCACTGGAGGCGAAGGCGTGATCAACTTTCCAGACGACCCCGTAGTCAACCAAGCGTTCGTCAACGCTGGCACGATCTACACCTGTATCAGCGTCGCGCCTATCGTCTGGAATGCCTCGCCCGTCGCGGCAGGCATCCCGGACGCCCCGGTGAACAACATGACCTATGGCCGCAAGGATGCGGCATGGGTTGCGCTGACGAAGGATTCTGTTGGGCTGGGGGACGTAGACAACACGAGCGATGCCGACAAGCCGGTGAGCACTGCACAGCAGACGGCATTGAACGCCAAAGAGGGTACGATCAACCCAGGCACCGGAGCGCAGTGGTGGCGCGGCGATAAGACCTGGCAACCGATCACCCCAGCCGTCATTGGGGCCGTCGCGAAGGCCGGTGACACGATGACTGGTGACTTGACCATCTCAAACGTTGGCGGAAGCTCATCGTTGGTGCTGAACAAGACCGGCGCCAACTATGCGCAAATCGTCGGAAGAAACGCAGGTGCCGACAGATGGTATTTACATCTTGCGAATAACACTGACGATTTCAGCCTGCATCGAGCGCCAGATTCGGGCGGAACGACAGCCGCTTTAAGTATTAGCCGAAACAACGGTGCAATGATAGTTTACGGATCAGGGGCAGACTCGATCAACGCCACGAAGAACATCACCACCAACGGTTATTTCTATCAAGGCGCGGCGACCGGCGAGAACCAATTACAAGGCGGCATCAACACCGGCATCGGTCGAATCGTCGGCGCGCAGGGCATGGGGATGTATTATGACGGAGGCAATGCCAACTATCTCTCCATGGGCGCGGGCGCGTCATCGCCTTGGTCTTGGCAATGGATTCGAAATACTGGCGCGCTCAACTGGCTGAATAGCGCGAACAGCCGCTTGTTTGGCGTTGACCCTGGCGGTGCGATTAGCCTCGTCAACTATATCAACATTGACCAGTGGTACGGCCTGAACATGCAGGGGTACAACAATGGCGATGGCAATTACGCTTTCTGCGAGATAGCCTACTCCAACCCAAGTTGGAACCCGGTCCACATTCGCTCATGGCATCAGCGTGGACAATGGGCAGGTTTTCAACTGTTCGCTGATGGCGCCAACAACGTAATCCAATTCGTCATGAGCAATGCTGGTAGTTGGGGCACTGTTCGGGCGGCGAGCTTCGAGGTCCAATCGGACGAACGCATCAAGCAAGGCGTCGCACTGCTGGACCGGCAGCACGAAGCCTACATGGGCCTCGCGCCTATCTCCTGGAAGTGGCCGCTCAACCCGGATGCGGTTGACGATGGCATTCCCAAGGACACTCGCGATAAGTGGGGCTTCAGCGCCCAGAACGTCTCCCAGTACGCTCCGCTGGCGGTTATGGGAGACGTTAACGCAGTGGACGCGGAGGGCAAGCCTGTGACGGCAAGCGTGGACGTTATCCCGATTGCCGCGATGACGGTTCTGGAGGTGCAGTCGTTGTGGGCGCGTGTCGAAGCCATTGAGGCCCAACTGAAAGGAGCATCATGATCCAAAAGGTTCTTGTTACACTGATCGTCCTGATTCGAAAGATCAGGCGCAAGGTTGGTCTGCCGGTGGCCGACCTCTCCTCAGCGGTCCGACCAATACCCATGGCCGTGCATGCCGTTGAACTCCGACTGGCACCCCCAACCCCCAAGGAGAGCGAAGATGGAAGACAGTGAATTGTTCGTCGGTCCCGATGGCCAGGAAATTGGTCATTTCTTCGAAGGTCTGGAGACGGAAGCCTACCCGGACCCGGCCACCGGTGGCGACCCCTGGACATGCGGCATCGGCTGCACCGGAACGGACGCGGAAGGCAACGTGATCGGCCCAGGTACGGTGTGGTCTGAGCAAAAGGCCCTGGACGAATATGGACGCCGCATGGCGACGGAGTTTGGCCCTTCGGTGAAGAAGACCGTCACAGTCGAAATGAACCAGAAGGAATTCGACGCGCTGGTGGACCTCTGCTACAACATTGGTGGCGGCAATTTCGCCTCCAGCACTCTGGTGCGCAAGCTGAACGCAGGCGACAAGGCGGGCGCGGCTGAACAGTTCCTCGTCTGGAACAAGGGCGCTGGCAAGGTGATGAAGGGCCTCCAACGCCGTCGCTGGGCAGAGCGCCACGTGTTCTTGGGCGGCGAAGCCAAGGACGGAATCGCAGAGGCTCTGGCCAAGTACCCATGAAATGGCCTTTGACCTTAAGACTGCGATTGCTGGTGGAACCGCTACGCTTATGGCTGTGGCCACCGGCGTCCAACAGCTTCGTGTCTTGGCGCTTGATGACGCTGTTGGGACGGCCAAGGAGGTTGCGGCAGCGGCAACCAAGTCAAAGGATGCACTCCTTGGGGAAGCGGACACCGCCAAAAAGCGCCTGGAGGAGATGAAATCCGAATCGGAGGCTGGCGCGAAGAGGGCGGACAGAGCCTACTCTGAGATGGACATGCAGCTAACGAAGGCGCGTGGAACGATTCGGGACACGAAGGCTGCACTAGACTATGAACGCGGTCGGAACGCTACGCTGGAGAATACCGTAAGCACTATGGCCGACCGCCTTTGTCCAGCCCCTACCAAGAGAAACAGATGAGCGTTGTCCAGTTGACCCTGCCAAACGGAACCCCTAAGCGCATCGCCATCGAGCGCTTTGGGGCGATGGTCGGCTGGGACCTCCAGGAACGCTTCGTCAAATTCGCGGCCTCCAAGGATGGAAAGATGCGGAAAGAGTACACCATGGAGGTGCTCAAGTACGCCACCGTCCTGACTGCGGACGGCGGGACGCTGCCGCTGTCCACCGATGCGCTCATCAACAATCACATCGGCTCCTGGGAGAACGTCCGCGACCTCTTTGAAGAGATTCTCAAGGAGAACGGGATAAACCCACAGGAGCATGCGCGCCGCGCAAATTTCTGGGTGGACGCTGGGCAGGACATGTCCACATCCTTCGTCGCGGCAGTCTCTGCCGCGATCAACAACCACGTTACCAAATGACCGAGCTTGCCACCAACCAGATCAACGTCCCAACCACCGCTGGGGACCGGGCTATCACGCTTGGGACGTTCCCGGCTCTGGAAGGGTTTGAGCTTGACCGTCGCTACCGGACGGATTACAAGATGCAGGCGGACCGCCATACGCGCCGCGAATATACGCTGGCAGTGATGGCGTTCGCATCCTTCGAAGGCAAACCCCTGGACACGGTGGAAGCGATTGACGACGTGTTGGAGGTTTGGCGGAACGTGGAGCTGATCTTCCACAGCGTACTGGCGTACAACGGAGTGGACCTCGAATTGCTGGAGGAGCGGGCACGGTGGTTTGAGTTCGCAGGCGCGGAGTTGGCCACCACGTTCATCGCGACCACCACGAGCCTTATGGGCCCTTTCCTGAGCACTCTGGAGGAGCCTCCCCAAAATGGCTGACAATGTCGAAGAGTTCATCCTCAAGTACAACGTGGACGTGGCGGAGACGCTGCGGAAGTTGGACGCTCTCAATGAGAAGCTGGACAAGACTGGGAAGAAAGGCAAGCAATCCGTCCAGAACCTTGGCACTGAGATAAGGGCCGTTGCCAAGGAGTTCGTTGTAGCTGGTGCCGCGATTGCTGGCGCTATGGCTACGGTAGCCAAGGGGATCAAGATGGCCACCGATGCGATGAAGGAATACAAGGAACAGTCATTGTTGGCGCGGCGGAGCGGGGTCAGCCCTCTCATGCAGGAAGCGGTGGGCAACAACCTCGCCCGTGCGTCTCGCGGCAGGATTGGCGTGGCAGAGAGTCGTCAGTCTATCGACGCTGTGGCCAACGCCCTGATGAGCGCGTTCACCGACCCAACGAAAAGCAACACCCAAAATATCAAATTCAGCCAGATGGGTGTCAAGACTACCGGCGCCAACGGCCAGATTGCCGACGCTGGTGAGACGATGAACGAATTGGGAAAGCGTTGGAAGCAAATGTCCTTGGAGCGGGCAGAGGCGGAGGGCAAGGCGCTGGAGTTGACGCCGCAGGTGACGGCAGCGATTCGTGACTTGGGCGGTGCGGTTACGGACACTTCCAATCTCACGCTCGCGGCAGTCCAACGGCAGGACGAAGCCGCGAAGGCAGCGGTGGAGTTGGAAGAGGCCACGACCGGCATCACCAAAGATTTCCGCGAGATGACAAAGGTGTTGATTGACGACGCCATGCCAGCCCTCGCGGCCTACTACAAGCAGATTCAGAAGGACACCCACAACTTCGCCCAGAAACTGAGCGACGAAGGGACGATGGGTTTTCTCAACCACGCTGGACGGTACTACAAAAAGGCGTGGTCAAACCTCTGGGACGGCAAGGGCATCCCCACGACCCGCGAAGAACAGGACGCCCTCTGGGATGACACCGGGGTCAAGAAGACGGAGGAGGAAAAGCGGGATGACGACCGCAAAAAGAACGACATTCTGGACCGTCAGCGCGACGCGGCGAAAGGGCAGCAAAGCGCAGCGGCCAACAACGTCCTCGCCACCAACCAATTCTCTGCCGCAGTCGCGGCCATGCCCGGTTCCCTGTCTATGCAACAGGCGATTGCGATGTGGGCCGGAGAGTTCGGGAAGGGGCAGACCACAGGAGGGGCTGGATACGTCTCCGGGTCAGCGCCTGCTGGAGGGTCGATGGCGCCCGGTGGGTCCCGGCACGTCGCGACGGTTACGGTAGGCGCAGGGGACCACGGTTCAATCGTCTCGTCGCTCATGTCGAAGGGCTGGACGGAGAGTCAGGCTGTCGGCATTGCCGCGAACCTCCACCAAGAGAGTAGCTATGACCACACGGCAGTGGGCGACGGAGGCAAGGCATACGGCATTGGCCAGTGGCACCCGGACCGCCAAGCCAACTTCAAGAAGGTCTTTGGCAAGGACATCAAAGAATCCACGTTGGAGGAACAGATCGCCTTCGTGGACTGGGAGCTACGGAACACCGAGAAAGGCGCTGGTGGGCGTCTGATGGGCGCAAACAGCGCAGGTGACGCCGCGTCAATCGTCTCACAGTACTATGAGCGACCCAAGGACCGCTATGGAGAGGCGTCGCGTAGGTCCGCGAAGGCTACGGCAATGGCCGGTGGTCTGCGGACCCGTCCGACCGGCGCGCAGGGCATGGCGACCGGGCAGCGGCAGATGGTACAGGACGGTATCGCGCGACGCATTGGGATGAAGACGGAACAGTTCAAGCGCGAAGGCGCCACGAGCGGTGACGTCCAGTACGGCATCGCGGCCCAGAGGCGCGGCTTTGAAATCGAAATCCTCAAGTTGGAGAACGAAGTCAAGAGCTTCCAGGCAGCTGGCAAACCCCTCGCGGCGAACGAGAAAGCGGCGGAGCTTTACCAGATGCGCCAGCAAATGCAGATGTTCGAGAAATACTCACCGGGCATCCTTCAGGATGCGCGACCCGGCGACCGCGAACGGACGCAGGGGATGACGATCATCAACGTCAACGGCGTGACCGACCCGGTGGCCAACGCACTGGAAATCAAAAAGATCATGGGACAAGAGATGGGCAAAGTCGTCAACGAAGTATCGTCCAAGCATGTGGGCTAATCATGCGCAGCGCCAAAGAATTCACGATGTTTGGGCAGGACTACAGGCTGATGCAGGTATCAGCCGCCTCGGCCTTCCTATACATGAACGTTGACCGCGACCCGAAGACGGAGCTTTTGGCGCTCATCGAGGGCGCGGCAATCAAGGTGGAAGGCTGCTGGGTTACGCTGGACGAAGCCGCGATCAACAAGCACGTCAAGGACCGTATTGGCGTGATGCAGCCACGTTTCGTCCTGAAGGCCCTTATCAAGGTCGCCAATGACCTGAACTTCGGATTCCTCCAGGGCCGCAAATCCTTCACCGTGCCCAGCTACCTGCGGTCCAACCACGATTACGAAGTGCGCCACATCGAAGGCGAAAGCCCAGTTCTGGGCATGCTGGTGGCCGATGGCAAGGCGACGCTGAAGGAGCTTCAAGAATTCTATTCTCTGGAGGACGCCTTCAGAATTTATGACATCCTCTTCGTTGAGAAGCTGAACGCCGCAGACGCCCAGCACGAAGTGTTCACGAAGGCCAAGGCCACAAAGGGCAAACATGCCGCTTAAAAAGCGCCGACTGAAGGTAACGATTGACCTGGCATCCGGGCCGCTGGTGCTGGACGAATCGCTTGAGTTGAATTTTCGATGCCATAAAGACTGCCTGGGCATCCGGACAATGGCTGACATCGACGTGGTGAACCTTACGTCCAGCATCCGGGAATCGTTGCTGACGCAATGCTCGGCTTGGAACGTGCGGCTGGCGCAGTCTGGGGACGCCAAGCAGAAATCCTACATCAACGTCAAGGTGGAGGCCGGTTACGACAACGACACGGCCCTCATCTTCAGAGGGCAGGTGGTGGAGACTTCGCTCATCAGCGTGCCGCCCAGTATTGGGATGCGGCTGTCATGCGCCACCCAACAAATCGACAAGACGAAGGACACTGAAATCCCTCCCCAGACGGGGCAGACCACCTTCAAGGAATACGTTTTCTGGGCCGCAAAGCTGATGGGGCTTCAGGCAAGCTGCGAGACCACGCATGATGACGAGATCATCCCCAATATGTTCGCGGGCATCACGGACGTTTCCGCTCTGGTGATGGCGATTCAGGGGTCATTCAACCCGCGCGTGGTCGCATACGTCGATTCTGACCGGCTAACGGTCCGGGAAATCAACATCCCCTTGCGCGCAGAGGAGTTGGTAAACCTGACGGAATTTATCGGTGTACCAACCTGGACCTCTTATGGCGCAACCTTCCGCACGTTGTTCGATCACAAGATTCGTCTGGGCGGCATCGTCCACATTGAAAGTTCCATGAATCCGTCCCTCCACAACTATCCCCAGTGGCTGGTGTTCGGAATCGACTATGAACTGTCCTCGCGCCGCGACAGTTTTTATGGGACTGTGACCTGTTATCCTCCGGCAGACTAGGTGTCCTGTGGTACACTCCGCTTATACTCTACAGTCCAGAGAAAGGCCATAGGTGTCGAGCCAGAATAACCCCATCCTTGGGAATAAGCCTGATGAGCCATCCTTCGCGAATGGGATGTTGGCTCTGTTGGGTCTCCACTCCCAGAAGACTGATGGCATGATACCGGCCAAGGTGTTGGAGTACGACAGGGCCAAGAACCTCGTCAAAGTCCAACCGATGGTGATGTTGGTGGACACCGAGAACAACAGCCGCATGCGCAACCCCATTGGCGGGTTGCCCTTGTTCTCGTTCGGTGGCGGCGGGTTCCACATCAATTTCCCGATCAAACCCGGCGACCTCGGCTGGATTGTCGCGGCAGACCGGGACATCAGCTTGTTCCTCCAGACGCTGGACGCCGCGAAGCCCACGACCATGCGCCGCAAGACGTTTGGTGACGCTTGGTTCGTCCCAGACGTATTCTGGAAATACACGATTGCCGGAGAGGACACCGACGCGCTGGTCATCCAGTCCGTCGATAGCACCACCAGAATTTCGATCAGCAACGGAGTGGTGAACATCACAGCCCCAACTTCGGTGAAGGTCGATACGCCAACGGCCACATTCACCGGCGACGTCATTGTCCAGAAGACCCTGACCGTAAATTCGAACACCATGCTGAAGGCGAATCTCACGGTCAGTGGTCTGACGGCTGTCAATGGCGGGTTCGTCGCGACGGGCGGAGGAGGCGGGCAGGCTTGCACCTTGCCGACCACTACCACCATCGGTGGCATCGGCGTCTATGGCCACGGGCACTTGGAGCAAAATCCTTCCGGCCAACGCACCCAAGGAGGGATGGTGGCATGAACTGGTTGAAGCGCCTATTCTGCCGCCACTACGGTGGTGTGGAGTTCGTCCGGAATCTGTATGGCGACGAAATCATGGGATGGAGCGGCAATCGTTCGCTCTGGCGGTGCAAGCGCTGCGGCGGTATCTTCGCCCAACCTGAATTGAACGAACCACCAACATGACCGCATCATACACCTACCTCGTTGACACAGGGACCATTGCGGTCGATACCACAGACCTCTTGGAGGATGTCCAAGCAGAGTGGATGACGGCATTCGGTGCCAATCTGAACCTAGATGCCAGCACGCCGCAGGGCGTCATGATCGCGGCAGAGACAACGGCCCGCGTCAGCGTGATGAAGAACAACGCCGACCTCGCCAACATGCAGAATCCCAATCTGGCTTACGGCACGTTCCTGGACGCGATCTGTGCGCTGTTGGGCGTGGAGCGCGGCGAGAACATCAGCACCACTGCCCAGAAAATTGAGCTGAACGGCAACAAAGACACCGTCATCAATGCAGGCTCCCGCATCAAGACGGCGAACGGTGACGTGTTCTACCTTTTGGCGACCACGGTTATCCCAGCAAGCGGGGCGACCACCGGTGACTTCCAGTCGGAGGCTTACGGTGACATCGCCGTCCCAGCAGGATCAATGACTATCATTGACGGGACGATTGGATGGGGTAGTGCTAACATCGGACCCGCGACCACTATCCGGGCCGGTTCCGTCCAGAGTACGGACGCCCAGCTCAGGAACAAGCGCAACGAACAGCTGTCGGTGCAGGGCACCGGCTCCGTGGCGGCTATCCGCGCGAACGTGATGAACGTCGCCAACGTCACTTCGGTTATGGTGGTGGAGAATAACACCAGCGCGGCAGGCACTGTGAACGGCGTGGCCTTCACGAAGCCCAACGCGGTCTGGGTATGCGTGGCAGGCAATCCGACGCCCGCTGATGTTGCGGCAGCGCTGTACGCCGCGCACAACTCCGGCACTGCCTGGGATTTCGGTGGGTCTGGTATGGGCATCCCGTACAACGCCCCAGACGGCGTGACCGTTGTGGACCCCAATACCAACCTCCCATACAACGTCCTCTTCACCACGCCAATCCTCTGGGACACCTATATCCACGTGGACGTTCACCAGACCTCCTCCGCCTCTCCCGGTGCGGTCGCAATCCAAAACGTGGTGCTGGATTACTGCCAGGGGCTGATCGGCGGAGAGGAGGGCCTTGTGGTGGGCGCGGACCTCTCCGCATTCGAGGTGTCTGGCGCTGTGGCGCGGGCCTACCCAGGGTTGTACGTGAAGAAGTGCATGGTGGCGGCAGTTCCCGCTGGCGCTGCCGCGCCGGTGTACCCCGGCGATTACACCTATGAGTGGGTGTCCGGGCCGTTCGACCAAGGCGTTCAGCAAATCGGCAATATTGCGGTGGACCTTGTATGACGATGGTTCCCTATGACCCGACAATTACGCGCGCACTCCGCTGGATGGAGAATAAAGCGCCGCGCATTACATCGGTCATTACCCAGAAGGATTTGTGGTATCAGCGCTACAATATCCAATTCTGGCAGCAATGGGAATCGCAGATTTTCGACCTCCGGACGGCTAACCCGTTTGGCCTGGCCGTCTGGTGCATTATCCTGGGCCTGCCGCTGGACATCTTCAATTTCGACCCTCTGACCAACGCTTGGGCTTACGGTCCGCAGCGCGGCAACTACATGGACGGCGACCAAACCGGGCCAGACTTCAACACGGTGGGTTACAACTTCCAAGGCGGTGGCGATGAGTCTGTGTCGCTGCTGACTGACGTGCGGTATGCGTGCCAACTCCGGTACGTGGCGCTGGTATCGAACGGGCGGCAGCAATGGATCAACGAGATGCTGGCCTACATCTTGAACGATGGCGAGCCTTGGGATATGGCAAGCGGGCGGTATTTCTACCTGACCGACGCGACGGAGGACGGAGGGCCGGTTGTGGACGATATGGTGATGGAGTACCACATCGGCCCTACCCTGGAGGTGTCCGCGCAATTCGTCAACATCTTGAACAACCCTGAGTACGGGATTCTCCCACAACTCTCTGGGGTTCCGTACCAAGTCATACAGGATTAAAAATGGCACTCGTAATCCCACCGCTCATCACTACGCCGTTCGCAGACTCCGGCGACAAGACCGTTGTCCCCGCGACGGACCCGGCAGGCTTCGTCAGCTTCCTGACCGGCTACACGCCAGACTATGAACTGAACCTCGCATCCGGCGACCCGCAAGCGAAGGCGGTGGAGCGGGGCATCCAGAATTACCTGTTCAACGCAGGCACGTTGACCTCCAAGGCTTGGCAGACTGCCGCGCGGCCACCTTGGTACAACACGATGCCCGGTGGGTATATGAAGTGGGCGGAGGTTGTGTACGACACCGGCGACGGCAACCCCAAGCCGTTCCGCTCGCTGGTGGCCGGGAACGTCTCCACACCAGGCAATTCGACCAGTTGGGAGTACATCGAAGGCACTGGCGAGATGCTGAAGCATGTCCCGATGCCCACTGGCGGTCCGGGCGGGCCGTCCGCATACCTCATCACCGTAGCGACGGACTTCAACACGCTGACCACCAGCGGCTCGTTCCAGTTCTCCTCGGATGCGGTTGTGAACGGCTCGCCCAATGCCCCGGCCAACGGCGCCAACAAGGGCCAGGCGGGCATGCTGGAGGTGACCTCTTGGGCAGACGGCACGAACAATTACGTCAGCCAGTTCTATCGCGACAAGGCGGGCCTGGGCTTCCTTCGCGGTGCGGTCAACGGTACGTGGACGGCCTGGAAAATCTGGGCGAATGCACAGCAGTTCACCGTTGGCGAGGTGCGGATGTGGAGCGGCACGGCAACCCAAGCCGCAGTGACCGCAGCGTGGGGACCGGGCTGGCGCCTCTGCGACGGCACGAACGGGACACCCAACCTCCGTGACCGGTTCATCATTGGTGCAGGCTCCACCTATCCGGTCAACACAGCCGGAGGCGCGGCAGCGGTCACACTGGCCATCGCGCATATGCCCGCGCACAACCACGTTATCAATATTGGCGACCCTGGGCACGCGCACGGTGTTGCCGATAGCGGCCACGCACACGGGGTGAACGACCCTGGGCACGCGCACGGCGTCTATGACCCTGGGCACGCGCACGGCAACTCAGTAGCCGTTAACCAGTGGTGGCTGCGGAACGAGAACAACTGGGCGATCTTCTGGATCACCCAACAGAACCAGACCCGCGCGGCGACCGATGCGAGCGGCACTGGCATCCAGATTTACGGCAACGGCACCGGCATCAGCATCGCTGGCTCTGGGTCGAACATCGGCATTTACGCCGCAGCCACAGGAATCTGGGCGAATTCGAACAACACGGGCAGTGGCCAAGCGTTCTCGATTGTGCCGCCATACTTCGCTCTGTGCTACGTCATGTACACCGGCACCTAGTGCCATAACCCCAGGAGAATGAAATGTCTTTCCGCGTCCGCGTTGTCAATGAAGGTGATATGTACTTGAAGGTTACGGCTGGCGAGGTGACCGCCGTCATCCGTCCGGGTGACCAGTCCTCGCTGCTGTTCGAGGAAGGCGACACGATGGAAGCCGTCCAGCGAACCGAAGAGGAGGCCATCGCTGACATGGAGGAGTTGTACGCTGTCGAGGAGCCGCCAGTGGAAGGCGAGGAGGAGCCTGAAGCTGAAGCCCCGGCTGAGGGGCCTGCGGCTGAAGAACCGGCCACCGAGCCGGAAGCGGAGGCACCGGCAGAGGAGCCGGCCACCGAGCCGGAAGCTGAAGAGGAGCCGGCCACCGAGCCGGAAGCTGAAGAACCGGCACCTGAAGAGGAACCGCCCGCAGCGTGACGGAAGGGTAGGCTGGTAGGGTAGTGTGGAGAATCCGGGGAAACGGCTAGGATCACTGATTAGCTGTGTCCCCGGTGATAGGTTCACCGACCTCTCCGACCCGCGCGGCGGGCTCCGGGTTCAGCCCTGTACCTGCCGCGCCCGTAGAATCTCCGGGCCTGCCTGCAACGGGCGGGACGTTCCCAAACCAACCGAAAGAGAAATTCATGTTCCCTGTATCCCTCAACCTCATCCCCGTCCCCAGCGATGAATCGCTGTTCGAGGAAGGCCACCAGTATTTGGTCGTTGACCAGAATGGCGTGTACCACATCGCCGTCTGGGACGCTGAAGATGAAGTCTTGGTCATCCCAGACTCGCTGGAAGTCGTGACCGAGCCGGAGGAAGCTGAAGAGGCGACGGACCCGGCAGACGTTGACACCTCGCCCGTGCCTGTGGCTGGTGACTCGCTCGTGCATGACCTGCCGCTGGATCAGGCCGTCGCAGCGGCAGAGCCGGAAGCTGAAGCGGAAGAGGAAGGCGCCACGATGGAAGAGGACGATGACGCGGTGTTCGTCTGCTTCGTCGCCCGCCTGCCCGAATTTGTGGCCCCGGAAGCGATCTAAACACACAGCGCGAACACTGTAAAGCATTCGCGTGCGGCCCTAGCTAGGCGACTAGACTAGGGCCGATTAGTGTCCGCTAGGTCAAGCGTATCGGGCAGGTTCGCGAGGACCGCGAGGGCGCTCAGAATGTGGATATTGGCGTCCGTCACCGCATTCCTTGCCGCCCCGGTGGGCAGCGCAAGGATCAGAGTCTCCACCAGCCCTTGGGCGCGGCGAGCATGCCTGTGCGCCTCCAGCACGTTCGCCTTCATCAGGTCCAGGTGGTTCTCCAGGTAGCCGTTAGTCATCGTGGTCTCCGTCCTCGAATATCAGAACCCACTCGCCTCTGTCGATGTTCCAATACTCAACGGCGAGCATTATGGCGGTGGAGTACATCGCATCGCCCGGAGACGTCACGACCCACTCCCCGTCCCTCTTGTGACGCACGGCACCGGCTGGGTGCGTTTCCTTCACAGGTCTTCCTTGCCGCGCAGGGCTTCGAATACGCCGTGGCGAGGTGCGTCCACTACCCCATGCGGGAAATACTTGAACCGGGCAAGCTGTGCAAGGTACTCACCCGGATGCTCCCAGGCATGCTTCCGCACCTTGTGCGACATGGAGGAGGCACTGATACGGAACGGGTCCGGCCAGAGGTCAGACTTGACCACGAATGCACCCACCATGCCCGTGCCCTGCTGGGCATCCTTGCTGACGGATTTCTTCGCGCGGCCTAGCGGGTCCGCTACGGAGGCGGTCAGGTTCTCCACCTGTTCCTCCAGCGCGATAATGGTGGCCTCCTCGCTGATGAACCGCTTGACCTTCAGTAACAGGTTCTCGATGACCGATGACCGGCCATATTTGTACTTGCCGTCAGGGTCGCGCAGCATGATGCCCTCGAAACCGGCGTCCACAGCGCATTTCTCCACCTCCAACATCTCGCCCAGGGAGTGGACGGTGGCGTGGGAGACGAACACCAGCCTGGGGTCGTCCATCGCGGCGATGCGCAACCGGGCGTTGTTCAGCCGCTCGTGGAAGGGCATGTCTGGGTGGGTACGGTCGTCAAAGATATGCCACCGCACATCCGGCTCACCGATAGCCTTCCGCACCGGCCCGGAGGTGTTGTGGAAGGCGTTCTTGTCGTTAGCCGCGCCCACGATCAACTCCCCGTCCAGCCCCTCGAAATCGCGGCCCTTGAAAATGTCGTGGGTGAATTTGTTGAGGACGGGCGTGCCACTACTGGTGCGAATTTTGCCTTGGTAGCTGAACGCCCGATACCCGTCCAGTTTGACGCTGGCCAGATACGGGAAGCGTAGCCGCGCCTCCTCGTAATCTGACGCCTTCATGGGCTTGTCGATGAAACCGGTCATGGCGTCTCTGGGCTGTTCTCTGCGAAGAATTTGATGGCCAGCGTGCTCCAGTTTTCGTAGGGTCCGTCCACCGGCTCGGACACGAACCCTACGGTAGTCAGTTCCGCCTCGCGGCAGCGAGCATTCCAGCCGTCCGGGATGTTTACCACCATCAAGATGCCGTAGTGGACGCGGCCCACCTCGTTGGAGGTGTCGTTGATAATGCCCACGATCTGGGGGATGAAGCCCGCGCGATCTTCCTGCGGCAGCATGCCCAAGGCGTATTCAGTGCCGTCCGGGCTGATGAAAATAACCTCTTCGTTCAGTTCGCGTCCGACCGATGCCGCGAAGGTGGCCAACGGGTCGATCAGTGACTTGTCGCGAAACTGCGCGTCAAAGGCGTCCACGTGGCCGCCCAGCCCAACGGAGTGGTTCCCGGCCAGCCGCTCCTCGCCCACCAGCTTCGTGCGGGTGTACGTGAAGAGGCCCTTGTCGCTCTTCAGAACGATATACGGCAGGCACTGCCCGAAGCGCTCGTCAGTTTCCATCTCGTGGCGACGGCCCAACATGATCGACTGCTCCGCCAATTCCTTGAATTCGGCCACGTGGATGCGGTTGATACCCGGCTCCAACGGAAAGCGGGATTTGTCGAACACGAAAATATGCTGTGGGTGCTTCATTCTTTAGCTTTCGGGTGGGTTGAAAAAAGGGCGTGTGCTCTCCAGCACGCGCGCAGCGGAAGCCCCGGACGGAGGGAGGGAGGAGGAGGAGGTGTCCGGAGCGCCGCAGCGCTCGCCCGCAAGGGGTTAGAACTCGTCGGCCTTCGAAGCCTCGCCGGACACTTCCTCGTTGGAGGTCGTGGCATTCTTGCTGTGGTCAACGTTGACGTCCCCGGCGACAATCGCCTTGTAGAAGTCTTTGGCCGCAGCGTACAGCTCTGGGTCGCTCACGAGGGCTTCCAAGTCGAATTTCGCGCCGCTCCAGCTGCCCTTGTCGTTGGCCTGGCCGACAGTCGTCAGCCGCACCATATTGGCGAAGGTCGGCGGAGTCTTTTTCACGCCACCCACGTCAATTTTCTTCTGCTGTAGGGAGGTCATCAGCATGCGCGATGCCTTGATCTGGGTGGAGGAGAGGGCAAGGATTGCCTGGCTGTACTCGCCCGTATCCGGGTCGATGAAGACCACGAAGTGACTGCGCGTATCCGCGAAGTAATCAGACTTTTTGGGGTGGACCTCGCCCTTTTCGTCCTTCAGCAGAGGGCGACCCTCGACAACTTCCACCTTGCCATCGGCCACCAGCTTGTCGAATGCTTCCGGGGTCATCTCGCCCTTGAAACCGCCCTCGCCTTCGCGGCCTCCCCACTGGATATAGGACCGCTTGTAGGAGCAAGGGATGACCAACATGCCCGTTTTGCCGTCGATCAGTTTCTGGGTGACGGTGTTGAAGAGCATGCCCGCCTTGGCGCCTGGGATGTGCTTCGGGTCATCCTCGTCCACCATCGGGCTCATCTTCTGGAGAATCTGGATAAAGGGGATGGCATAGGATTCCTTGCCAGCGCCTTCGAAGCCCTGCCCAGCATCGCCCGCGTCCATGAAGTCGGGCATGACGGCCAGAGGCGTCGGCGTCTTGACTGCGACCTCGGTGGAGGCGGCTTTTTTCTCTTCGGTCTTGGTGGTAGCCATGATGGTTCCTTACTTTCTCTTTGGTTGGGTGATTTTAGCGATGGTGAATTCGTACACGCCGAAAGGCTCCAACGGGATGGAGTCTCCGGCCTCCAGGCGTTCCTTGACGAATGCCTTCAGCGTCGATGAGTGGACACTTTCGGAGATTGCAGCCTGGTCAAAGCCTGCGGCAACCAGTGCCGCCCGCGCCTCTGCCGCGCGTTGGACTTCGCCCTTGCCAAAAGAGGCGGTGACGTTCGTCTTGATGATGCCGTCAAAATTGTTCTCGCGCAGCCAAGCGAAGGCGTCAGGCTTGTTCTCCTCGGAGATATGGCACTTGACCTCTTCCTTGACCTCCACCTTGGAGCCGTCCTTGAGCTTGTAGTCTTCCAGGTCCAGGTCGCGCATGATGCCTGGGATATACTCGCGGAGGATTTTGTCCAGCCGTTCCTGCTTGAGCTTGGTCGCGGCTTCGTCCGTCTCGATTTCCTTCATCAGGTCCGTCGCATCCTTCGCGAGGGCCGTCAGTCGCTCCAGCGTGGACTCCGGGTTGGGCTCGACTGTCCCCGGCTCAAAGAAATCAATCTCAGTGCTCATACGTTAATTTCCAATAGGATATAGCGGGACAATTTCTTATCCCATTTGAGGAGCTTCAGCCTATTGCTACGCCGAAGGAGAATGCCAGCGCAAATTGCGATGACGGATGGATCGCCTACTGCAACGAAATAATCGTCATCATTGAAGTCTCGCAATGCCGCGCGGATTTTGGCGGTAATGCGTGCAAGGAATAGTGGGTTGTCGTCCTTTTCCAAGATGACCGTCAGAATCCCGTAGGTGGTGGCACCGGTGAAGTCGAATGTCGGCACAGACACTTCAGCGATTGGGTCCCAACGCTCCGTGATCTGTGGAATGAATACCTTCGGGAGGTGCATTTGTAAGCCTTTCTGATTCCGATTATCCCCGATATTCGGTGGATATTAAAGGGCCATCGGGATACCGTCAATGACGTGATCGGCCAGTACATTCTTCACGTGTCGCGATTGCGCGGCGTCCTCGTCAATCGTATCCTCCGCGATAAGGTCCAGGTACAGGACAGAATCCCCAGTGGTGCCGATGCGGTGATTACGGTCCTCCGACTGCGCCCGAATGTCGTTGTCGTAGTCACACGAATAGTACACCGACAAATTCGCAGCGGTTAGCGTGATGCCTGCATATGCCGCCTTATTACAGACGAACACTTGGTGTTTGCCGTCTTGGAATTCGTCAATGGCTAATTCGCGGTCAGCGTCCTTTATGTCTCCGTGATATTCGACGCAGCTGATTCCCAATTCCTTCAGCTTCGCGACAATTTGGGCAATCTCCTCGCGGTAAATCGTCCAGACAATTAGCTGCTGATCTTCCACGTCGTCAATGATATCCAGGAACGCTTCCATTCTGGGATTGCTGTCCGCGTCGATCAATTCCGGCTTGCCGTTAATGAAGATAAAGCCACTGGTGACCTGCTTCATCTTCTGCCGCGCGGCGATTGCCGCGAACGATTGCGGCCCTTCAGACTCGCTGTAATAGGCGTAGTCTTCCTTGAGCGTGTCGTAGACTTGGCGCTGTTTGTCGGTGAGCTGGAAGGTGCGGGTTTCGTAGACCTTTGGCGGAAGGTCCAACACGTCTTGCTTCCGTACCCGGAAGGTATGCGGTTGGGTTAGGGCGTAGAGCTTGTCCAGGTTCCTGTACTTTTTGTTGCCGTATTCGTCCTCATCCACAATCTGCGCCCATGCAGCCTTCGCGCCCATCTTGCGGATAATCCCTTTCATCTTCGGTGAGGAGGGGTCAAGCAACACAGCAAATTCAGCCACGAAGGCCCGATATGACGCTGTACCAAGCAACCCTGCCTTCAGGAAATCAAATTGGGCAAACAGGTCCATAGGAGCCTTCGTCAGGGGCTTCCCGGAGAGGATGCGGCGGGCCTCTGCCGCGCGGCCTGCCTCGACAACGTAGTGGCTTCGTTTGGACTTGGGGTTGGCGATTTTCTTGGACTCGTCCACCACAGCGAGGACGCGAAAAGATCGCATGAACTCCGCTACTACATCGCGCCCCTTTTCCGACAGCATCATGTCGAAGTTGACGGAGAGGACGCGCAGTGTTGGTTCATCGAAGTGGTGGGCAGGGGTGTACAGCCGCGCCAGCGATGCCTTTTGGCGCTTGGTCGTGATTTGCCCGTCCCAGATATGGGTAACGCACGGGATGTCCATGTGCTTCGGGATTTCGCGCAGTACCCAGTTGGAGTGCGGACCCTTCGGAGCGAACACCAAGAGGGCGTCAATTTTGTTCCCGATGAATAGCCGCTCCGCGTCTGCTAGGGTCATCCAGGTCTTCCCCGTGCCCATCTCCGCGAATAGCGCGAAATTCCGTTTACCCTCCGACCGCTCAAGATAATTAAGCTGGTGGAGCATTCCTTTGGTTTTCATTCTCAAGTCTTTCTAGGTGTTCGCAGATTGCCCGCCTGCCCGTCTTAATTGACGAATGAATTAGCTGAAGGGCAGTCATCTTGTTGAGATCCATATTAGGGTCCAACAAGTAATAGTCGATTTTAACCCGAAGCAATACGAAGGCGTGACCGTTCCACCATTTCCATTTGCGCATGAAGGGCAATTGCCCCGGCTCAAATGCGTCATTTAATGGGAATGTGCTTGATCGCTCCGGCCAGCCGTCGATTGCCTTATTCTCGCACCAAAACACCACGCCACGCCGGTTTATTCCGACCACATCCGGCATGCCCTCCATGCAGGCATTTTCGACGCGGCAGACATTGAGCGTGCTGCCGTCGATGATGCCCCGGAAGGAATCCCAGGCCCGTTGTTCAGGCAGTCTCGACAATTGGTTTGGTCTCGTATTGTTCGTTCACGTGCAATTGCTTTATGTTGTGAACGATAAACATATCCAGCCCTGGGATTTTCTTGCCCTTGACCAGAAACCAAGTGCCAGTCGCGGCACCTTCGGCAATGGGTTTGCCCTTATCAATATATTTCTCCGGACGGATGCGGAAGCGCATGGACGTGTCGGTGGAGTCGTCCAGCATCATCATATCCAGGAATTGGCTTTGGCCTTTATAGAGCTTGCCGCCCCGTTTCTTGATTTTGATAGCTTCGTTCTCGTCAGAAATCGTCTTTTTGGTTAGCTTGGCAATTACCAGGCACGTCCTGCCGTCCTTGCACGTCTTCATCCCAATTATGGGCATACCAGAGGTAACGCCGATCAATTCCGGGTTCTCATAGTAACGCCCCCACAGGGCTTTGGCTTCGTACAGTTCGGTGAATTTAACCTCCGCCTTCATCAGGCGTTCCCGGTCCTTGTCGGTCAGCAACCCTGCCGCCCGCTTCTGGACGTATTGGAGGGCCTTCACCGGGCCGTAGCCTTTGGCGTTCCGGATGCCTCCCAACAGCCTGCCGTCTGCGGCGGTCCAGTTGATGTCGCTGAACTCCGGGTCAATTGGCGTATAGGTCACGCCCTCCCGTTCCAACTCCCGCAACACCGCCACCGTCTGCTCAGCATCCTTCGCGGCCCGTAGCGTCGCGGCAGCGAAGGGGATCATGTGGTAGCGCTTCATCCAACAGGTCCAGTAGGTTACTACGGCATAACTGACGGAGTGAGATTTATTGAATCCCCAGGCTCCAAAAGTGACCATCTCACGCCAGATTTCCTTCGCTTCCTGCTCAGGAACCCCGTTCTTCACCGCACCGATAACGAAGTCACCGCCCATGGAGTTGAAGAATTCCTCGCCCATACTCCCAGACATCGCTTTGCGCACGGCGCTGGTTTTCTTCCAGTCAAAACCTCCGATTTCCTGCACCACCATCATGATCTGCTCCTGGTAGAGGAACACACCCTGGGTTTCGCTCAGATATTTCTCCAACTGGGGCACTTCGTAGGTGACCGGCTCGCGGCCTGCCGCCCGTTCGATATACCGCTGAGACATCCCAGAGGACAGTGGCCCCGGACGGGCAAGGGCCGTGACGTTGTCGATCTTTCCGAAGGTGTCGATATAGACCATGCGGAGCGATGTACGGACAATGTCGCCCTCGAATTGGAAAATGCCAGAAACCTTATCCTCGTTCAGGATGTCCAGGACCGCCTTATCATCCAACTTCAGGCTGTACAACTCCTCTGCCGTTACCACGCCCGCGTCCTCGATGATGCCCAGAGTACGGAGGCCCAGCGCGTCGATTTTCAGGAGGTTCAGGTGTTCGGTGTTTTTCTTATCAATCTGGGCGATGCCCTCTTCATTCACAGTGCAGTAGTCAATGATGGGGTCGTTACACACCAAGATGCCTGCCGCATGCACGCCAGAGTGGCTGGGGTGCAATTCGAGGTCACCCATGCACTCGCTCGCGTTCGGATGCCTGCGACTGAACTCCCGTCCCGGCTCCGTGTTGTGCATCGTGTCCTGGAGGCCCTTGCCGTAGCGCTCGTCAGCGCTGCTGTATTCGATCAACGCGGTGGTGATCTGGGAGGTTTCCCGGATATGGACGCCGAATTTTCGCCCCACTTGCGCGAGGACGCTCGCGGCCTTCAGGGTATTGATATTCCCCAATTTGCAGACGTTCGCGTGGCCGTATTTCTTTTGGAGGTACTCAAACACCATATAGCGTTTGGAATCTGAAAAGTCAATATCAATATCCGGTAGGTCCATCCGGCTAATATCAATAAAGCGGTAAAACAGCAACCCGTGAACGATTGGGTCGATTTCCGTAATGGCGAGGAGGTAGCAAATCAATGACCCTGCGCTACTGCCGCGAGCGGGTCCGACCAGCATATGGCGCTTGGCGAATTGCACCAAGTCGGTGACGATTAGGAAATAGCTATCAAAATTGCGCCTTTTGATAGCCTCAATCTCCAAATTGAATCGGTCCTCGTATTCCTGCGTCCATTCGGCAATGTGCCCGCGTGCTAACCGGCTCGCCTGCCCCTCCCGTGCGACGGCTACAAGGTCGCCCGGTACGGAAATCATCGGGGCCTTGCGTAGCCGTGTCCCCTCCAACCGTTTCGCTACGGAGAGGGTATTGTCCAGGGCCTTGTCAAACTCCGCTCCGGACACCGCGTAGCGCAGCGCGTGCCGCAACTCGTCCACCGTGGCAATATGCCGCATGCCGACAGAATCCCGCACCTCCCAGGCGTAGGCGTAGGGCTGGTGGCCGGGCGTCGGCATGTCGTTGTAGGAGGAGATGACCAACGGCTTGCCCGTCTCCCTCGATAGCCGCGCGGCTTGATATGCGTGGACGTAGCTGGCCGGGTTGAGGTCGATGTAGTCGTATGTGTCTGGCGGCAGCGTAAGCGCTCCTCCAGTGAATTTAACCACCCCCTCCAGCGCTCCGAATTCATCTGGAGTTAGGCCACCAGCTTGAACGCTTTTACTCGTGGCGTTGTAGAATCGGCGCATATCCTCCGCGAGCATCCACGCGACGGGCTTTTGGTCGCCTCCGATGATCGGCACCTCCATCCCAAACATCGGCTCAATGCCCGCCTTCGTCGCGGCCTGCTCCCATCGGACGTGCCCCCAAGTGCCGTGATCGACTAGGGCAGCGGTAGGCGTCTCCAATTCCTTCAGCCGCGCGATTATCTCCGGCATTCGCCCATAAGCATTCCTGTACGAATAACCGGAGCGGACGCGGAGTTGGGGAATCATATATGGTTGATTTGGTTTTCGAGACGGCGGAGGGCGTTGAGGATATGCCCAATGAATTCGCTCTGCCTTTCGATTCTACCGTGCAGGTAGCTGACGTACACGAACAGCCCCACCACCGCCACGCAGAGAAAGGCGATGGTGGAAACCAGTATCAATTCGTCAGACATTTGCGGTCAATCGACTCAATAGCGGCCAGGGCAAGTGCCGCCACCTTCACGAACCGCTCGCGGCGGGCCTGGTCATCGTGTTCGAAAGAGAGGAGCGTCAGCTGTTTGTAGCTGTACGCGCGCCAGTCGAACCAATCGCGGGTATCGTCCACCGTAGGACCGCCCCACTGCTCGTCCTGCCGCAGGCGTTCCAGTTGGATATCCATTGTCGCTTTGCTCATGCTGGTTCTTTCTGAAATGCTTCGTACACACCAACCTTTTTGCACACCTCGTGGAGCGCCATAACGTCGCTCAGGGAACGGTGCGACTGGACGTAAGGGCCGACCAGTAGGTTGTACAAATCCCTGAGCTTCATCCGCTTGCCGTACTGGAAAAACGTCTGCTCCACCGTGCAGATTTCCACCGTGTCCTCCGTCCAGCATACGTCTGGGAGCGCCTGTTGGATACGCGCCAGGTCGAAATAGACCATTGACTTGTCGAACGAAAGATTGTGGGCGATGACTGCATCAGCCTGCGCGAAATACTCGCGGACGCGCGGAACGAACGCGGAGAATGGCGGCTGATCTTTAAGGTCCGCGTTGGTCAGCCCGGTGATGTCGGTGATGACCTGCTCAATTTCCATTCCTGGGTTGCATATGAATTGGTCCTCGAATAGGACCGATTCGCCGTCAGTGATAATTCCGCCAAATTCAATGATGCGCGGCTGCTGGCGTATATCGGCATCACGATGCAACGGGAGGCCTGTTGTTTCAGTATCGAAGACGGCGAATTTCATTTATTTCCCGTAGGGCAGGTCACACCCGCTCAGGAAGCGATAATGGCCCTTGTCCAGAATGTCTGCGATGAATTTGCCGCAGGCTGAAGGGTCCGTCTCGCGCCCGTGCATAAGGCTGGACAGCTGGTATTCTCGCGCGTATTCCTCCGTCCACCCGCGCACCTTCGGGACATTGGACTCGATCTGGCGGGACATATCCGTACCAGCCAACTTATTGGGCGAGACGGAGAGGACGGTCACGCCGTATTTCTTCGTGAGTTCGCGGGCCATCTGCTTGGTTATCATCGCCTGCGCGGCCTTGCTGGCGTTATAGGCGAGACTGGCAGTCATCGGCAGCGCGGAGGCGTTGGACACAACGTTGATGATACACCGCACGTCCGATTTCAGCAGGCGGCTGAGGACGGCCTGGGACATTGCGACGCTGCCCCAGGCGTTGACGCCCATGACCCGTTCGAAATCCTGCTTGGTTACGTCTTCGAACCACGCATTCTGGTTGACGCCCGCGCAGTTGATGAGGGCGTCGCAAGTGAAGTCAGGGCCGTAGAATTCCTCCAACAGCGGTTGTGTAATTTCGCGAACATCCTGCTTGGGGTTCAGCGTCTTATCAAACCGCAGGACGATGTGACCCATTGCCGCGAGGGACGCGGCAATCTCCAAGCCCAATCCTGCGCCCGCGCCCGTTACCAATACTCTCATCATCAATCCTTTTTCAATTCTGCCGCGATCATGGCGGCGTAGACGGACAGGTCATAGACCGAATCGTGGTGGGTCATGCCGCTATTGACGAACCGTACCAATTTGGCGACCACGCGCTC